>Ga0247610_10006737_pt1 | contig 11895 bp, 12 predicted proteins | sample 174DNAGHGhighgp2_FD_193483 | JGI IMG/M metagenome (GOLD analysis project Ga0247610, IMG submission 193483) | Sheep rumen microbial communities from Palmerston North, Manawatu-Wanganui, New Zealand - 1742 DNA GHGhigh gp2 | ecosystem: Host-associated > Mammals > Digestive system > Stomach > Rumen...
AGATGCAAAAACATTCTTTGAATTAATTAAAACTAATAATATTACTTTAGTTGTTGATGTAAGATTGAATAATACCTCACAGCTTGCAGGGTTTTCAAAATATCCAGATATTAAGTATTTTCTTGCAAAGTGTGCTAAATGCTATTATAAATCGGATAAGCACTTTTCACCTAGTGAAACAACATTGGATGATTACAAAAAGAAAAGAATTGATTGGAATGAATATGTAAAACAATTTAATGAAACAATGGATAAAAGAAATATTAGAGAATACATCAAAGAAAAGTATACGGAGATTTTAAACAAGGAAACTATTTGTTTCTTATGTAGCGAGGAAACTCCAGAGAATTGTCATAGAAGATTGGTTGCTGAAATATTTGCGGATATTTTTAATCTTAATGTTATACATTTAAAGTGATTGATATAAGACTACATATTAATCTATTTATAGAAGTATATAACCATAGGAGGTTTCTTAAAAATTGATATATGTTATAAGTGATCTTCATGGTTGTTATGAAGAGTATATTAAAATGCTAAATTTAATAAACTTCAATGATAATGATACTCTATATGTACTAGGTGACATTTGTGATAGAGGTAAATCTCCAATGAAGATACTATTACATATGATGGAGCATGATAATATCATTCCTATTTATGGTAATCATGATGTTGCAGCATATAATGCATTATCTAAAATAGGCTTATATTCGAAAGAAGTATTAAACGATAGAGATTATGTAATTACACATGATTTAATGGAATATGAAGAATATATTGATTATTTATATTGGCTCTCTGATGGTGGTAAAGAAACATTAATTGATTATGATAAATTATCTATATCAAATAAGAAGAGAGTATTAGAATATTTATCTGATTTTAAATATTATGAAGAATTAAATCTTCATGGTATTAATTATGTATTAATACATGGTGGATTTAATTCATTCGATAAAAATAAAGAACTATATGAATATAGTCTAAATGAATTAATTAATTCTAGATTAGATTATGATATGGTTTATTATGATGATAAAACCATAATTTCCGGTCATACACCCACAAAACTAATTGATAAAAAATATGCTGGAAAGATAATAATAAAAAACAACCATATAGCAATAGATTGTGGATGTGTATTTGGATATGGACTGGGCTGTATATGTCTAGATAACATGAAAGAATACTATGTATAAGTAATAGCTTTTTGTTAGCATATATCCTCAAGATTCATTTCTTGGGGATTTTATTATACCTTCAAAAATGATATAATTATTCTAATGAAGACGAGGAAAAATATGGGAAATTTTGACAATGATTTATTTGTAAAAAGAATAAAAATTAAAGACAAGATTGAACCACAATTATTTGAAGAATATCCTCTTAATATAAATGCAATTAGATTCTTAGATTCCTTTACATTTACAACTCCAGTTACAATATTTCAAGGAGAAAATGGATGTGGTAAATCTACATTAATAGATGCTATAGCAGGGTCATTAGGCATACCTATTATGGGTGGCAGCAGTAACTTAAGTGGATTACTTGATAACTATAATTTAAATGAAGAATCAGAGAGTATATTAAAAGATTATATTATAGTAGAAAAAGTACTAAGAAGCCTTATAGAAAATTCTTTTTTAGAGCAGAATCGTTTTATAAGCTTGCCGATATATTATCGCATGACTCATGGATTATAAAAGAGAATTATTCAACAAAAGATTTATTAGAACAATCTCATGGTGAATCCTATATGGATTTTATGAATAGCCAAATAATAAGAAACAGTTTATATATTTTGGATGAACCAGAATCAGCATTGTCACCTTCTAATCAATTAAACCTACTAAGAATAATAGATGAATTTTCAAAAGAAGGAACACAATTTATAATTGCTACTCACTCTCCATTTATTCTAGCCTATCCAAAGGCTAAAATAATTAATTTAGATAATGGAATGAATGAAGTTACATTTAAGCAAACCAAAATATATAGATTATATCATTCTTTTCTAGAAGATCCTGATTTATACTTATCGGATTTAATAGAGGATTAATTGTTATCAAAGGAGGAAAATCTTTTTATGATGCCCAAAACAAGCTGGTTTACAGAGAAGATGAAAACTTATTCAAGACAAACACAAGAAAAGATAGCAGCTATGAGCTTTGGAAAAGGTAAAGAGCACTACGAAAAAGTGAGGCAGATAATCAAAGAATCAAAGACGGAAAAGGAAGTCTTAGAGAAACTAGAAAAGTTTCAATAAATGACAAATGCTATAAACTTCAAAAGAAAGATTTGGTAAATTGCCAAGTTACTTATTTGTAGGAGAAAAGAAAAAATGATAAAAATTAAAAATTAATAATGAAGTATGTATTACATTATTTCCAGAGAATTTTTAGACTTCGATGAGATTAGAAACTAAATCATTTTATAGTAAATGATAATTAATAGGAAGGTGGAAAAGATGAAAAAGAAAAGGTTATTGATTGCTTTATTAAGTGCTGGTATGGCATTCTCTTTGGCCGCTTGTGGAGATGGTGAAAATAAAGGGGATGACACAAAACCTACTGATGTTATTCCTGATGATGGTGGCGATAATCAACAAGATGTAGCAGGACAATTAGTTATTAATACAAAACTTGATGTGTTGGATAAATCAATAATGTTATCTGAATCTGAAGATTTTGAAAATCCAGAGAACCAGATGAGTTCAAAAACAGTTTCAGGAATTGATAACATGTCAGATTATTCCCCAAGATATTTCCTAGAAGCAGGTTACACAAAATTAAATGAATATACAAATAAGCTTGGTGTCCAACGAGTTGATGTTTCATTATATGTTTATACATTCTATATTGTAAATACTTCAGGTGCTGGTGACTACGTTGGTGTTAACATTTCTCTATCATATTCAAATGTTACAAACCATAATGATGAAATTGTTAGAGTATTAACATATTATCAAGATTATAATGCGTCAGACCCACATGTATATCAAAAAGCAGATGATTTAGAAAAGTTAGGTTTATCAGAACCTTACTTATATAATGGGTACATATTAACCCCTCATACATTTGCCGATTCAAGCAATCCAAGTCAAGGTGTAGTTTTTAATAATCAATCTTATTCCATCCGTGCAGACAGTGGTATAAATTTCGCAAAATATTCTATTTTTTTCTGGCTTGAAGGAGATGATCCTGATACTACATATTATGCAACACCAGATGGAGTTACTCAATTATACGGTGGTACAATTAGTTTCAAATTAGATATAACAACAGTAATTTAAGGAGGAAGGTGGAAAAGATGAAAAAGAAAAAAAATATTTTAGGGTTAATTATGGCTACATCAGTATTTCTTTTAAGTGGTTGTGGAGAAAACCAACAAATACCTAATGTACCTAGTACACCTAATACATCTCAGAAAGAAGATAATAATGGTGAACAATATAGTATATATTTGTTGGCTGTAAACAGTGGATACAATGGTACATATGAAGAATGGTTAGAGTCTATAAGAGGAGATGTCATTGTATTAAACCTTACTGAATCGAATATTTTGCAATGGAAGTATTCCCTAGAAAGTGATGAGAAATATAGAACTCTTCTTGATTTATCTACATTACGTGGACCTAAAGGGGATACAGGGAATGGTATAAAATCTATCGAAAAAACTAGTAGTGATGGATTAATTGATACATATACAATTACATTTACTGATGGTACAACATCAACATTTAATGTTACAAATGCATCATCTTCTGAAGATGGAATAATTAAAGATATTAGCTTTAACGGCTCTGGAGAAAGACAGGATAATATTTTTGACACTGTAAAGAATGAGTTTACTTCAATAAGATATACATATAATGGAGAAGAATTTATCCCTTCATCAATGAAACATGAGAAATATAAATCGATAATGGGCAACTCTTATCCAATTCTATCGGAGTATTTTAATTGGTCAACAACCAAAAATATGTGGATAGGTTCAACTAAGTATGAATATAGTTTTGATGAAAAAGGTAGATATACTTTATCTTGTCGATATTCTTGGTCCAATGATATAGATGAATGGATATATACAGAAAAAACAGAAACGACATATGATGATGAAAATTCTATTAGAGTTGGTATTTCGTTTTCTTGGGATTATGAAAATAAAAAATGGGTTCCAACTCAAAAATATGAACGTGTTCAATTGACCGATGACATTTATAGTGAGGCAGAATATAGATGGTCTCAAGAGACAAATGAATGGGCAGGCTATAGCAAGAGAGAGTCTAATGAAAACTATGGCAGCACTATAGCTTCGTATTCTTGGTCTACAACTGAAAAAAAATGGATTGGAATTGGTCAAAAAGAAATGGGCTATCTTGACGAAGAAACACAACAATACATCGTAGATGTTTATGCGTGGTCTTCAGGTTTAGATGATTGGTTAATTAAGAAAAAGACAATTAAACATAATAGCTATGAAACTGAAGAAATTAATTATAAATGGACAGATGACCAAAAGAGTACTATAAATTTTCAAAAGAAAGAAACTGTACTTGATTCTTCTTATGAGAAACCTTTATCTGAAATAACATATGTTTGGTCAACTGAAGCAAATGATTGGTTATACAGTTCAAAAAATGAGCATGAATATTGTTCTTATGATAATGAAACGTATTCTGCATCATATTATTGGTCTACATCTGAAAACAAATGGATTGGTTTGTATAAAGAAGAGTATGAATACAATTCTAAAGGACGTGAAACAATGCATTATTCTTATAATTGGTCTACATCTGAAAACAAATGGATTGGTTTGCATAAAGAAGAGCGTGAATACAATTCTAATGGACGTCAAACAATGTATTCTTCTTATAATTGGTCTACTGAAACAAATGATTGGGTTGGGACAAATAAGTATACTTATGTTCCAGATGATTTAAGTTATGGTTGGATTGAAAAAATAAGTTACGACTGGTCTACTGAAACAAATGATTGGGTTAAAGATAGAAAATACGAGTATAAGAATGGTTATCAAATAGCAGAATACTACTGGTCAACAGAAACAAATGATTGGATACAAGTAGATAATTAATTTTCAAAAGTGATTGGATGTCAATATTTTTGACATCCTTTGCTTTTTCTTAATTATTCATCATAGATGTGGTAAAATATAAAAAATAGTATTAAAATATTATAAATAATTAGGAGATTTATGAATATACAAATAAATGATATTAATTATCATGCAGCAAGATTAGACAAAAATGATATTAAATATATAAAATCAATTATCGAAAAAACAATTAAGAAATATCCTGAATTAGATACATACATAAAGAAAGTATTTAAAGATAATGATATAAACTTAAAGGAAATATCAGATAATGAAATAGTAATTAATATATTTGCAGGCTTTTTACATTCACTAAAAGATAATAAAGAAATAAATAATGAAGAACAATTAATTAAAATTGTAAAAGGATATACACGTAATTACTTAGAACCAATATTTACAAATAGAAAAGTATTCACTACATCTCATCCAGTTCAATATGAACCAAAAGTAGTAAGCATTTTATATTTCTCTAATTATATAAATAGACAATTTAGTGAAGAGTTTGACAAAAAAATGGCTAAGAATCCTGAATTCACTTTTGAAGCATATTTTACATGTGAATTCGTAAATGCATTTAGAACTCTAAAGTCATCAATGATACTATTCACATTAGGAGATGATGTACATGGCATTGGTTTATATAGAGGATTTATGGAAATATGCTCTAAATTAAGGCTGGCAGAACAATTCAAAGAAGATTACGTCAAATATAAACAATATAACTTATACCTTCAAATGTTTAAAAATGGAGGCACACCATTACCTAAAGAAATGCTTGATGACTTAGGTACAAACTCAAAGAATGAGAATTATATAGCTTATGGCTGGGCTAAAAATAAAAATGGTAAAAGAATAACAACTTTAACTGAATTCATAAACTATGCTTATAATAATGATCCTCAAGTAAATCAATTTCTACATTTTAGTGGAGAGTTCATTCATGAAGACTATGTAGGAGTAGGATATGATTACATAGCATTAAGAAAAGGATTTATAGATGAATATTTTGAAATATCAAAAGCATTAATAAATGAATGGAATGATTTATTAAAAGTTGGTAAAATCAAAAATCTTTATGATAAAATTTACTTATAATTAATAGAGCAGAGGGAGTTTATATGAAAAAGTATTTTAATTTTATATGTTTATTAATAATGTTTTCTCTAACTATGGCATTAACAAGCTGTGGTGAAGAAAATCAAAATGGTACTGCGCAAGCTAAGCATAATTCAAATGAATATACATTATACACAGATAATAATGTAGCTGAAAATGATGTCATTAAAATTGAAGTTGATTCAAGCATTTATGGTTTAAATGATTATTCCTTAACTGTCACAGTAAAAGTTACAAATAAAGAATATAAAACTAACAGCTATGATATAAAAAACTATGATTTAATAAAAGAATCTACTGGGGCTACATACACTGTTGGTACAATTTATTATACACCTATGCTACAAATAGATGCTGAATTAAGTAAAAGTCTTGGTCTTTCTGCAACGATACCATCCTCTATAAAAGATGATCAATATAAAATGTCATTTGAAGTGAATGAGTATAAAATTACATATTATCTATATGAAACACCGGATGAATTAAGAACTGATAGAAAAATATCATATGATATTTCAGGTGTAATTGTACACGAAGAAACAATTAAAGATAAAAGAAAGTTAGAAACTAAATATGTATATGAATCTAAGAATAATTTATATTATTGTGATAATTGGTATACGGATCCAAGCTTTAAAACTCAATTTAATTCTTCAAATCCAATAACTGAAGACACAAAGCTATATGGTAGAAGTCAAAGTAATATACTATGGAGCACATTATATAGTGATAAATATTCATTTATAGGTGGAGTTAATCATGTACCATCTAATAAAATATTAGTAATTCCATCACAATACCTAGGCAAGGAGATATGCCTCAACAACTATGCAATCTATAATATAACAGTGGATAAAATTTATATTCCTAAAACAGTTCGACTTATTTATGGAGGAAATTTCACAAGAATAGGTAATGCACATATATATTATGAGGGGACCGAAGAAGAATGGAAGGCACTATTTTATATTAGTTCTAGTGTCGTTACAAATAATGTTCATTATAATACTAAGTATAATGGATAAATATCTACTTAATTTAAATAAGGGTGATATTGATGTATATAGCTTTAGATTTAAACAAAGAAAGAATACAAATTGAAAATGCTTTAAGTGGTAAAGAATATTTTTGCCCAATTTGCGGTGAAAAATTAATAATTAAAGCTATAGATTCAAAATCTATTAGAACCCACTTTGCTCATAAAAGCCGAAAAGATTGCGATGACTTCAGCCATGATATGAGCGATTGGCATTACAATTGGCAATGTTGTTTCCCTGAAAACACAAGAGAAATTGTACTAGAAAGCAATGGTATCAAGCATAGAGCGGATATCTTAATAGATAATACAGTGATTGAATTTCAACATAGTCCAATTACAGCTGAAGAAATTAGAAAAAGGAATGAATTCTACTTATCATGTGGATATGATATGGTGTGGGTGTTTGATGCGAATGATAAAATTAAAAATGAATATGGTGATTCTATTAATCCATTAGAATGTAGAACTGATGGCTTAGTATGGAAACGAGAAAAATCACAATTTTATAATCGAATGCCAAATAATGTAACTGTTTTTTTGGATTATAAAATCAGTTTTAAAACTAAAGATAAAGAGTATAATGACATCGATAATCTAATAATGCTAAAAAACGTTGATAGGAAGTTTATTGACTTTTATGATACAAAACCATATCTTATTTCACACAAGAATTTCATGAAACAATTCGGAGTTAAAATAGATGATGTATTATCTATTTCAGAAATATTTAAAAAAAGTCATGAGTATAATATGAAGCAAAAAGCCAATAGGAAACAAACCTCAATTATAGTATTAGATCAAAATAAAGGTAGACGTTGGCATTTGTAAAAAAACTTATAACAATAGGGTAAGGATTTAGTTGATTTTAAAAGGAGATATATTATATGAAGGTTTACTTTAAAGCAGTAGGATGGTTTATAATAATTGGATGGCTTATTGGATTAATTATGTTTTCTATCTATATGGGCTCAAACTTTACCAAGGTTTATAGTTCAAGTCAAGGATTATTAGTTATATCCTTGATTGTTATGATTATAATCGGACCTGCTTTGGGACTATTATTCTTCTCACATACGCAATTAATTGATAAGTATGAAGGATTAAAAGAAGAATTTGAGGATTATAAAGCAAAAATTGAAAAAGAAAAAGATAAGATGATAGAAAGACAAGCTATTATGCAATATGATTTAGAAGAAATAAAAATGAAATATAAAACTAATGAAAGAATAATATAATGCATTTAGGCACAATATAGTTATTAATGCAATATGAGAAATATAGATTACTATAACGAGGTGATGACTGATGAAAAAAGGTAGGTTTATTTTAGGCTTTTTAGTTGCTCTATCATTTTGTGCGACATTAAGTTCATGTAAAGGTTCAACTGGACCAACTGGACCAACAGGGTCACAGGGTATTCAAGGTGTGCCTGGCGAAAATGAAACTGATGGTGTTGAATTGAAATACTTTTATGAAGATACCTTGATTGAAACTGTTGAATACAAGAGCGGAACTAAAGTTAACTTATCTTCAACGTTATACAAGAAAATCGAAAAAAGCGGATATTTATTTTCTGGGTGGTATTCTAATAAGAACTTATTAGGGGAACCTTTACAAAATATAACTTTAGTTTCTAATCAATCTGTTTATGCTAAAGTTATATCACCATATCAAGCAGCTATGATACACTACGAGAATGTCAGAGAGATTAAAAATACGAATTTTTATCTTCATTTTAACTCAATTATAAAAAAAACATATTTAAATTATTCTTTCTTAAATTATGATTTTGAATTAGATTTAACTGATGGATATGGAACTTTTGTACTTAAAGCCCCATCTCAAGTGTTTGATACCACAACAAATACACTATTGCCAGCCGGGACAATTTTACAACATGGTAATATAGAATTTTATTTAAATTATTCTATAGGAAGTCAGTTTTCAAGAATCGAATTATCAAGTTGTTTTGTTGAAGTAGAATACTACTACAATTCATCATTTGCTGACTATCAAAACGCAAGAAGTGCTATGATTATGGGCTTTTCTTGCTTTGGAGACAACGCAAATTGTCTCCCGCTAGCTAGAACGTTTAAAAATTATAATTTATATCTAATTGAAGAAAATAATTAATTTTTAAATGAATTCTTTGAGAATATAAATCTAAAGAAAAGGATAATATCTTGGAAAACGAAAGATATATTTTAAGTATTTATAAATCAATTTTAGAAAAAAGCAAAACCGTTGTGATATTACAGCAGTTTTGCTTTTGATTTTTCTATAAATTTGAGAAAATTATTGATAAATATTTTAACTATATGAAGGTTATTTTGAGATGTTTCTCAACGCAAACACGATATATTTTATAAAAACTCTAATGTTACTTTGTGTACATACAACCTGAAAAAATCAGATTTTGTTCTGATTACATTCATCGGTAGATACATATCGAAACAGTCGCACTTTTACCCTTAAAGATAACGTGAAAAATAACGAGTTAAAATAAAAATACTATTACTTGGTAATAGTAAAATTATAAAAACTGATACATATTTTAAAATATAGCTTTAAGATACACTTTAAGTATTCAAAAAACTTAGGGTGTTTTTATTTTACCTGTCTTTATTTTGAATACCAAAAGTTTTCATTAGTGAATACTTCTGTTGATTATTAAATGTTGAAAATAGTATAATATAGGTGAAAATAAGGAGGCTTAATATGACTCGTAAAGAAAAATTTTTGCAGGTGATTAAAGATAAAGGATATGAATCAGTTGTTGACTTGATGATAGCTGTTGAAGCTGTTATTTTAAAGGATAAAACAAAAGCATATGAGAAAGCGACAACGTGTAAAAATTACTACACTATGATTGAAGGAACTAGTAGAGATTTCCCTAGAGAATACATTATTGCATTAGAAAAAGTTTTGGATATGAAATATATAGATATGATTAATCCATTAGTTGACGATAAGCCTAAACTTCAGTATGACAGTTTACGTTCAATTGCTTTTGCTAATGATTATGAGAAAACAAAAGAATTTGCTTTAAAAACTGCAAATGATGATCAAATTATTTTTAATTCAGATGAATATAACAAATTCTTTATAGACTATATTATTGAGTACAAAGCAATTAATTGTTTAAGATATATTGTTGAAACTGGCAATATTAGATTAGGATTTAATGATAATTTTACATCTGATAATGGTAGAAATCATTTGTTTACATATCGTAGTCATGAACAACTTCCTGTTGAAATAGCAAATTTGATTTGTGAATTTGATGATGCTGAATTATTTAATAGAATGTTTGATTCGTTCTCTTCTATAAGATTCTCATCATTTGATAATAAGAATGTTTATGAAGAAGAAGGCTTTGCTAAAGGTATATTAAAAACAAATAAAATTCTTGAATCATTATTTGAAACTAAAGAATTAGATATAGACGAAGTTAATTCAGTACATGGAACATCCTTTGATAGAAAAGGTAAATATGCAAATATGCTTTTAAATACTATTTTAAAAGTTGGAATGAAAGACCCTCTTAAATATGAAGAAGTATTAGTTAAGATATTAAATAAATCATATTACATTAATAGAGATATAGTTAATTTTTTAAAACAATATGAAGATCAATTTAAAATTGATGATAAAGGGTTTGTAAAGGTTGATTGGATTGTATATGGTCAAGTAGTCAAATATACGTTGCCTGTTTTACCTGAAACTCCAATGGCGGTTAGAAGAGCTTTAATGAATTTAGATAAACCATTGGTAGAACTTGAGGCTAAAGAATCAAAGAGATATGGAAGAAGAGTATTCCAAGTTATAGATAATAAAGTATATCTAACAGCATCTAATAACGAGATTCAATATGAGATGATGAAATATATGAATAAAAAACAATTCTCATATGTTCCCTATTTCTATGAACATGATTCTAATACAAATATTGATATCATTGAATTTAAACAACCTGTTGAAACGGCATTCCATTATACTATTGGTAAAGAGCAAGTTGAAGATATAGCTCTATTCTTAAAAGAGTTCCACAAATTATCTGAAGAAAAATTAGGCAAAGGTAAAACTTATCTTCACAACGCATTATTATATAGTAACTGTTCATTTGAAAATGGTGTACTAGATGCTGTAACAGATTGGAAAAATTGCTCTATTGGTAATCCATTAGATGATATTTTATTTGTATTATTTACGTGGACTGGAATGTCTAATGCTATTAGATTCAAACAAGAAGTATTAGAAAAAATTAAAGTGTTCGTTGAAAACTATGAATTGGATGAATCTATTAAGCTTGGAGATGAATTAAATTTATATTTAAATAATTTCCTTAAAAAACTAAATAAAGAATCTGATTCGTATGAAGATAATTATGAAATGATAAAAATTGCATTAATATTTGTTGAATTAAATCAAGATAGACTAAATGAAAGGAGTTGGTAGTTATGTCTAAATATAGAACAATTGATGTATGGAACAAAAGATATGGTAATGAAGAAGTCTTAGAAGACTATGCTGGAAGAATTATTAAAAAATCAGCATGTGGTAATCCTAATTCAAGATTTCATCCAACATTAGACCACATTAGACCTTTATCTGATGGT
>Ga0247610_10006738_pt1 | contig 11895 bp, 12 predicted proteins | sample 174DNAGHGhighgp2_FD_193483 | JGI IMG/M metagenome (GOLD analysis project Ga0247610, IMG submission 193483) | Sheep rumen microbial communities from Palmerston North, Manawatu-Wanganui, New Zealand - 1742 DNA GHGhigh gp2 | ecosystem: Host-associated > Mammals > Digestive system > Stomach > Rumen...
CGGCGGAGCCGAAGGAGGCTCCCGTTCCGGAGAAGAAAAAGATCGTTCCGAAGGAAGTGGATCTCAACCAGTTCATTCCGGTGAAGAACGGATTCCACGGCATGCTGCTCTACCGCAGCAGCCGCACGGGCGAAATGTTCCGCTGGGACACGTTCGGCGACGAGCAGTACATAGAACTGCAGGAGCTGAGAAACGCTAAGAACAGCGCGAAGAGCTTCTTCATTAACAACTGGTTCATGTTCGACGATGAATACAAATGGGTGATCGACTATCTCGGTCTCGGTCAGTACTACCGGTATGCGGTGGATCTGGATGGGATGCAGAAGATCTTTTCCTGTACACCGGATGAGATCGGGGAGATCATCGGAAAGATGTCACAAGGACAGAAACGGTCGCTCGCCTATATGGCGATCAGCAAGATCGGGTCCGGAGAGATCGACTCCCTGAAGGTCATTGCCGCGCTGGAGGACGCGCTCGGTATCGATCTGATCGAGAAATAAGGAGGCTGAATATGGGTATCCCCTACTCTGCCTTTACCGGGGCGTTTTTGAATAAAATCTCTGAATTCGAGCTGCTGCAGCTCGATGATAACAACAGGACAGAGGTTGTTGACGGATACAGGAAACGGGCGGTCGCAGCGTTCAAGAAGAACTGCAGGGTGGATCTGCAGACGACGGCGGATGACGAGAACCGCGTTTATGACGTGGATATTGCCGACGAGGATCTGGACGAGCTGGTGGACATTATTTCGGAAGGGATGCTTGTCCAGTGGCTGAAGCCGTACGTCTATCAGCAGGATCTGCTGCAGAACCTGATGAACACACGCGACTACTCCATGTACTCTCCTGCCGAGCTTTTGATGCGTGTCGGGAACGCATATCAGAAAGCACAGCGGGATTACACGCAGATGATCCGTGAGTACAGCTACAATCACGGGGATCTGACGGTGCTTCACCTGTGAATATGGAAACCTGTGTGGGCGTTCCGGTAAGCAGAACGCTGCTGCACAATTACTTCTGCAATCTCGTAAATCAAGTCTATAAGATTCTCCCGATGCGGGAGCAGGAGTCCAAAACGCTGGACAGATACATCTGGCGTCTGAGCGCGGAGATCATCGGCGGAGCCGCCATGGTGCCTGCGCTCGGTGAGGATTCGTATTACGCGAGCCTGCTGAATATCCTGCAGTATCTGAGAGATCACTGCATGGAAGACAGTGTGGAACAGACGAAACAGCTTGTCTTCGAAGGAATCGGACTGTGCGAAAAGCTGAGAAATCGCTACGTCAATCCGAAGATTGAGGAGATCGGGCCGGAAACGGTGGGTGATTGAGATGGGCGAATGGGACGTTTATCAGAACCGGATGGGTGTGCGGGGAAATACGCGCCGGAGTTCTCATCTGAATCGCGAGCTGCAGAGTATCGCCAGGCATCTGCCTGACAATCTGTCCTACACGGAGGCCGTGATCTATCAGCCTGAGCACTGCTTCAACGTGCCGGTCGACGATGTTTCGGAATTTGCGATCCGGCAGAATGTCGCGGTCATCAACTCGGACAATCTGAATGAGAAGATGATCATGGCGATGCCGGGAGAAGAGATCGAGAACGGGTCGCTGGTGCACTGGATGGATCAGTACTGGCTGATTTCGGAGCAGGACGCGAACAATACGGTTTATCGGAGAAACAAGATGCTGCAGTGCAACTATCTGCTCAAGTGGATAGACGACGAGCATCAGATTTATGAGCAATGGGTCGCCGTCGAGGACGGCACGAAGTACCTCACGGGCGAATACGAAGATCGGTCTTTTGTCACGACGAGGGGCGACTCGCGTATCGCCATCACCATTGCCCGCAATATTCATACGGCAAAACTCGGACGTCTGAACCGCTTCCTGATTGACGACGAACTGAGCGAACACAAGCTTGCCTACGCGCTGACGAAGCCTTTGAAATTCGCAGGCGTGTACGGCGGCAAAGGCGTGTACAAGTTCGTCCTGCAGGAAGTCAACACGACGGACGATGATAACGAAGAACTCGGCATCGCCGATTACTGGAAACACTTTCTGCATAAGCCGGACAAAGACGGCAATGCCGTCATCCGTCCGGACACGGATACATATCCGGCAGATCCGCGGTATCCGCAGGAAGAAAAGACGGAAAGGGGGAAATGGATGTAAATGGTTCTGGAAGAGTTTGTCGATTACAAGAACCAGCTTGTCGATGACCTGCTCGGCAACGAGGAGATCGTAAGGCTCCTGAATGACAAGTATGAACAGACGCCGGTGGAGCACGTCAAGGAACTGTTCCGCACCCAGGTATTCCCCTATGAGTTCATACCGGAAACGGTAGAACACGGCCAGACCTTCATCTGTTTTGATGTGGACATCAGCCGTATGTCGGACAGACGGGAGGCATCTGTCGATAAGATGACATACTCCCCCGTTCTGTATATCTGGATCTTCACGCACAAAAGCCTGCTGTGGCTTCCGAAGGGCGGCGTACGGACAGACAGGCTGGCATCGGAGATCGCGAAGACCATCAACGGCAGCCATTATTACGGTATGGGAAGGCTGTCCCTGTATTCCGTCAAGCGCTTTGCGCCGATGATGGACTATCAGGGAAAGGTCATGACCTTTGACGCGAGGGACTGGAACCTGACCAGGCCGAACGACAGAGCGTGGCCGTCCAACAGGAGGGTCGGCGTGTGACGGAACAGAGCCTGCTTTACAGAAGCAGCTATCCGATCACGGATGATATCTCCGTCGTCATTCCGAAGGTCGGCGATGTGATCGACCGGGAGAGCGAGTATTATACACAGGTCTCGATCCTGACCGCCATGCCGATCGATTACATGGTGCAGCTGGATGACATCGGCATGAACTGTACCGATGTCAATGAATACCAGCTGTTTCTCATGCTGTTTGAGGGCATGCGGAGTATGAAGACAGACCTTATTTTCGGAGATCTTGACCTCAGCCGTTTTGAGCATTTCCATAATACGGAAACCGGAGCGCCGGTTCTGTATGACGAGGAGCATGACATCGTCATCGACCGTGTCGTGCACACGAAGATCGCTTCCTTTCTCCGGAAGATCCATCATCTGGAGAAAAACAACAGGAAGCCGGGGAACGAAGATGCGCGAAAGTATCTGCTGGAGAGAGCGCGGCAGAAAGCGGCGCGGAACAAGAACAGAAACAGAGAGTCGCAGATCGAACCCCTGATCGTCGCACTCGTCAACACGGAGCAGTTCAAATACGGATTTGAGGAGACAAGAGAGCTCTCCATCTATCAGTTCAACGAAAGCGTAAGACAGATCTTGCATAAGATCGATTACGACAATAAAATGCACGGAATCTACGCGGGAACCGTAGATCCGAAGCACCTGAGCCAGGACGATCTGAACTGGCTCATGCACAAATAACAAGGAGGAAATTTATCATGGTTGATATTGTCATTACGAGCCTTGAGACCATCACCGCTTTTGACATCACCACGGGTTCTTATCTGTTCACCCTGGATGAGCTCCAGAGTGCTTCTATCGCCCAGGGTCAGGAGAAGGTTGACATCACCGGTAAGCAGGGACGTAAGATCAGCTCCCTGAAGCGCAATAAGACCGTTACCGTCACCGGCGCCAACGGCATGCTGTCCTGCGGCCTGGTCGAGATGCAGACCGGCAGCAACTTCGCCAACAAGGTTGCCGACGTGGCATGGGTTGACTTCCTGACGGTCGACGCTTCTCACGAGGCTTCCACCAACTATAAGGCCATCGGCACCACCGGTGCGGAAATCACCGAGCTGTACATCCTCGAGACCGTCGGCACCGTCCGCCAGTCTCTGGAGCAGGCCGCTGAGGTTGCTTCCGGCAAGTTCACCTATGACCCGAGCACCAAGGTGCTGGCTTTCAACACCGATGTTCCGGAAGGTACGCAGATCGCCGTTTACTACAAGCGGAAGATCACTGCCGACGTGCTCAGCAATGAGAGCGACAAGTACAGCAAGAAGTGCGAGCTCTTCATCGACTGCATCGGTGAGGACAAGTGCGCGAACCTGTACCATGTCCAGTTCCACATCCCCAAGGCGGACTTCAACGGCGAGTTCACCCTCGAGTTTGGCGGCGACCAGAGCGTCCACAACTTTGAGGCGGAAGGCCTTGCCGGCGCCTGCGGTGCGGGCGGCACGCTGTGGGATATGATCGTCTTCGGCCAGAACGCCGCTGACGCAGCCTGATCGCAGGAATCTCTCTGAATGAAAACGCGCCCCGGTTCTTTCCGGGGCGCAGAACATAAGGAGGTATCCCCATGGCAATCGGAACAAAAATCTGCAGGGTATGCGGGAAGGAATATGAGGCCTGTCATACGCTGCGCCCGAACCTGAACAGCGAGTTCCGCTGGCAGGAAGTGGCATGCTGCCCGGAGCACGGGCAGGAGTATCTGCGGAAGATACTGGAATCCAGAGGACAGTCGCAGAAGGCTGAAGAAAAGCCCGCGAAGAAGACGGGCAGAAAAAAGAAAACGGAGCCGGCAGCCGCGCCCATTGCGCAGGAGCCGGAGAAAGGAGAGGTGGCTTGAGCCATCTCTCTCTTTTCCTGAGGAATAATGAGGACGATCAGACTGGTTTTTGACGGAGATACGCTGCGGCGCTACGAGGAGGAGTGCTATTTCGTAAAGCATCCGAAGGCAAAGAAGAAGCCGCTTGCGCATCCCTATCAGGAGAGCATGAATGTGTGGATGATCATGAAGCGTCCGCAGATGAACGCGCTCAAGCAGAAATGGAAAGACTTTATGGTGTGGTTTATCGAAGACCAGGGTTACGCAAACCTGCGCATTGAAAAATGCGAGATGACATATACGGTATATAAGCCGACTCGTCGGCGTCTCGATCTCGACAACAACTCTCCGAAGTTCCTGCAGGACGGGCTTGTGGAGGCAGGCTTTGTCGAGGACGACGATATGGGCCACATAACATCACTGACACTGCGCGGCGGGTATGACCCGGACAGACCGCGTACGGAAATACTGGTTAAAATTTTAGAACAAAAGGAGAAAGACAATGGATAAAGAAAAAATGATTTCGATTGAGAAGATGGACGAGATTATGAAAGACTACTTTCCGGAAACGGAGACCGTTGACTATCACGGCCAGGAGCTGGTTATCCGGAAGACGATCGAGCCGGAGGAGATGTTCGATCTGGTGCGCCAGATTGCGGACGGGTGCTTCTCACCGGACGGCACATATATGCCGGAAGTTTTCGACATGCTGCTGCGCGCGGGCACGATCGGCGAATACAGCAACGTTCGTCTGCCGAAGGAAGTCGGTCATATGGGCAGAATTCTGTACGGATCGGATCTGTACGAGACGGTATGGAGGCATATCAGCCGCGAGCAGCATGACGCCGTAACGGATGCTGTATGGGAGCGCATCAACGCGCGAAACAACATGAATAAAGTGCTGTTTGAAAACGAAATCCAGAAGGCTGTTGCCGGGCTCCAGAGTCTCGGCGAACAGTTCGCGCAGCTCTTCAACGATGTATCTCCTGACGATATCAAGGCACTGATCGGCGCGATCGGCGAAGGCGGCATCGACGAGGGGAAGCTTGTGCAGGCAGTTGTGGAAAAGCAGAATGCGCTGCGGGAAGAGAAGCCGGATCTCTCGGTGATTGAAGGCGGGAAAGATGGCGAGTAACGGAAGACCGCAGTTCAAGCATCCGCTTCCTACCGTGAAGAAAGAGCCGAAAGAGTTCTCATGGGTCACGGAAGAAGAACTGACCGGTAAGGTAAGCCCCGATACCGGTCTGTCGCAGATCGTCTGGAACGGCCTGAACGTGATCGTTCGGCATATGATCTGTCTGACGGAAATGCAGAATATGGTCGATATCATACGGGATCAGTGCTGGGACGTAGAGAGAAATAGGATCGAGCTGATGGATTTTCAGCTTCGGTGCGCGGTGGTTACATTCTATACCAATGTCAATCTTCCTGAGTCAGCGGCGGATCAGTACGATTATCTGTACGGAACGGATCTATACGAAACGGTCACGCAGTACATCAGCAAACCGCAGCTCAAGGCAATCGAAGATGCGCTCAGGATGTATATGAGCAGATAAGGAATAAGCACCTTCGTGTGCTTGAAAACATCATACGGAGGTGCATGAAACATGAGTGTTGATACCAGCGCGTTTGACCAGCTTGAACGTGAGTTTGAGGATCGCTGCAAGCAATGGCAGGAACGCACGCTGGCCGCCGGGCAGGAAATGATACCCGGCTTAAAAGAGAAGGTATTCAGCGAATTCGGTGAATACCAACAGAAAGAAGTAACACGCCTGTTTAAGGAAGCTGTAGATCAATTCTATGCGGCATACACACCGACTTATTATGATCGAAACCGCAGTTTGTATAACGCGTTAGAATTTGAACCGGACGAGTATGGAATTATCGATGAACAGATCGACAATGACAGTCTGTTTGGGTCGGACGGTCTAAGCGCCTTTGAACGCGGTGGTGGCTCTGGCGGTTTATTCGAACGTGTGTTTATGGAAGGTTTTCACGGCGGCGCAACAGGTATTGACTGGCGCGGTGAAATCAGAACGACACCGTCCTACAGAACGCCATACGGTTCTTACTATAACTGGGGTAAAGAGGCAGTACATACGGAGTCTCCGCACGATCTGGCAATGAATAGTATCCGCAAGCATGAATCAGTAATGGATAGCGAGTATGAAAGCATCGCCACAAAGCACTGTGCGGAAATAAACGAAAAATGGCAGAAAAAAGCGGATGAGATAGCCGCTGAAATCTTTAGCGATTGGAGGTGGTGAAATGGCAGGAACAAGGAGAGACTTAACCGTCGTCATGAATGCCATCCTAAAAATGGATGGTCAGCAGCAGATCAAAGAGCTGAAACGTCTCGTCAGTTCTCTTGAAGATGACGTGAACGAATACCGTAGTGCATGGGAGTCTGCGCTCGAAAGAGTCGAGGATCTTGAGAGGGCACTCAGCAGAGTAAAGAATCTGTCCGGTATGGACGTAATGGAGCGGGAGCTCCAGCAATTCAAGGATACGGCAGAGCGGTCTGTCAGGGAGTTTGAAAACTTCCTGAAGGTCGTCAACCTGAACGATTTTGATTTCAAACGGCAGAAAGGTGTACAGGAGCTCTTCGATCAGATTAAGAGAGGAACCATCACCTCCGGTCAGGCAATACAGGAGTTTAAAGTACGTTTCCAGTCGCTTCTGGAAGAAAACTACAGCAAATCCGGCGGTGTGTTTGATCAGGCCGCTGTTCAAAACTTCACCACAACACTTGAAGTAATGTCGTCTCGTCTCGATACAGTCGCACAGAAAATCGCGAAAATCGAGACAGAAGGTGTAAATGTCGCAAATGGATCAGGCGGCGGAACAGGTACTGTAGGCAATCTTGCGGAACAGTTTGACAAGATTGCGATGACCGCGGAAAGAATGTCTGATCAGGCGCACAACGCAGTCGCAAATGTGCTTGAACTTGTTCAGGCGATCAATAGTTATGCAAGTGCGGATACAGCAAATCTGCTTGCGGTATCCAGAGCGTTTGAAGGTATCGCCAATATCGGCCAGGGTTCTTTCTCAGAGAAATCGGTTAATAATCTTATCAATCTCGCAAAACAGATTTCCAAACTCAATGAGAACGGGAATTTTAAGTTCAGCTTCAATCTGGAAGGTCTGAAGGATTTCAAGGTCAGTGCAACGATCCATCATCTGTCTGATTTTCTTGCGGCGTTAACGTCTGATCAGGTATCGAATGCCGAGCGGCTTTCCCGCGTCAGTCTTGCAAATTTCGGTCAGGACAGCCTGAAAATCAGCAAAGCGTCGTTTGACCGTCTGATCGAACTGATTAACGCTCTTGCGAACAATCCAATGCATACTTCCGCCATCAGCACGGCGGTGGATGCTGCAGCGCAGTCTGCTGACCGCGCTGAGAAGGAATATCTTGAAGAGGCAGAAGCAATCCATCAGGTCGATGACGCATATCAGCATGATATGCAGGTCATTGAACAGCGTATTAGAGCGGAAGATCTGCTTACCGCAATTATTGCACGGCGCAGACAGGCAGAAGTCGACGCGGCGCATGCGGAAGAACTGTATCGGAAAGCGACACAGAGCACGGCGATGGTGCCGAATACGACTGGCGTTCTTGCCGCAGAGCAGAACCAGCTTCAGAATCTGAATCGAGGGTACATGGAGCATGTGCCGTCTGTTCGTGCTGCAGCGGGGGCGGAGCGCGAAAAAGCGAGTGCGTCTCGGGAAGTAGTTGAAGCAATCAATGCAGAAATTACAGAAGTTGATGCGTCAACGGCGGCAGAAGAGCGGTATGCTCAGTCGCTTCTAACAGCTGGTCAGGCAACTGCTCAAAGCATTATGACGGTAGAGCAGCTGCGGAATGTCATGGTCGGTATGATCCAGGCAGAGCGAGACGGAGAGTCAGCAGCAAACCGGTATGCGGAATCGATGCTGCTGATTGTCAATGCGTGCAGACAGCTGGGGATTGCCGTCAACAATACACCGCTGTTGACCGGTGAAGTCGGCGGGCAGAGTGAGAATGCATCCGGTATGTCGCAGTATACCGACATGATTCTCAAATCTGCGCGTGTAAATGAACAGCATACAAAGACAGCTGAGCTTCTGAGACGTGCGGTCGAAGGTCAGTTTACAGCAATTAACGAAGATACGGATGCGATAAACAGAGATACGGCCGCAACAGAAAACATGCTGACCGTAAAGAGGCGTGCAGCTACCGTTAACCATGAATTTGAAAACGCGTTGCTTGGAGAAGCTTCTGCAGCGAAGGATGCAGAGGCGTCTGAGAGACAATATCATGAAGCGCTGACGCAGGTTGCTAACACTCTGAAGAATGTTCAAAACGCAAAACATACGCTTGAAAAGACTCCTGGCGGGACATCTCGTGGGGAATATGCCGAGCTTATTGCATTGGAACAGGAGCTCCAGAACCTGAAGAACGCAGGAATGTCAACGCCGTATGACGATCTGCGTGACGCAATCGCGAGACTTAGAAACGGTATGTCTGACGCGCTTCAGACGATGAATCTGTTTACGACGGCAGAAAAAGAATCTGCAGCAGCAGCAAAAGAAAATGCTTCTGCGGCAGACGCCGTAAGGTCTGTCGTTGATCGGTATGAAGCGCTTGGCACAAAAACAAATGAAGTAGCGCAGAAAATGCGCGATCTTACGGAAGCAGAGCGCGTTCTTGCAATACGATCCCTGGCACAGCTGAACGCACGCAGGCAATGGATGCGTACAGAACGGCGCTGAAGGCTGCTACAGAGGCAATTAAGGAGCAGGAAGCAGAAGAGGCAAAGCAGGAGAAGCTGAACAACCAGCGTGTCGGAATGCTTACAAAACTGAACAGCATGCTTGTTCAGTGTGAGGCTGCACAGAGAAAATACGCGCTTGCAGCAAAGCTTGGTGTGGCTGGAGAATCCTATAAGAACCTTCCGCAAACAATCAATAATATCCGTGAGATGATCGACCATCTAAATTCCGGAAAGAATGTTACTCAGGAAATGAGTGACAAATTCAAGGAATTACAGGCGACTGTTTCGAACACTTCCAGAGAACTAAAAACAAACGGGAGTCTGGTCAATCGCTGGGCGACGACCGGTATGCAGCAGCTTCGCAGCAGACTGAGTTATTCACTTGGCCTTGCTGCGATGGTGTACAAGGCGGCCGGTGAGATCAAGAAGATGATCTCGACCGCGGTCGAGCTTGATACCGCAATGAACCAGCTGCAGATCGTAACAAGGGCATCTTCTGCGGATATGGATGTATACGCAAAGCGCGTATCTGCCATGGCGAAGGAGACAGCGCAGGCGACAAAAGACCTGATTGACGCAACGACTGTGTATGCAAGACTTGGCTATTCGATGGATGAATCTGCTACGCTTGCGAAGTATACAGCGATGCTTCAGGGTGTCGGCGATATCGAAGCTGGCGCTGCCCAGGATGCCATGACAGCGATTCTGAAGGCCTTCGGGAAGAATGTTGATGAAGTCGAAGACATCATGAACAAAATGGTTGTCGTAGGCAATAATTTCCCGATCTCAGTCAGTCAAATCGCAGAAGGTATGAACAACGCCGGCAGCATGCTTGCTGTTGCGGGAAATAGTCTGGAACAGTCTATTGCGCTTCTGACAGCCAGTAATGCGACGGTGCAAAATATATCCAAAGCATCTACCGGTCTTCGCACAATTGCTGCACGAATCAGAAAAACGAATACGGAAGAAGACGACGGGGAGCCTATAAATGAGGCAAAATATGAAGAGGTCGTCAGCCTTCTGACCAAACATAGAGTTCTGCTTACAGACGTGAACGGCGAATACCGTTCGACATACGATATTCTCAGAGATATCGCAGGTATCTGGGATGAACTGAACTCTATGGAACAGGCCGCTATTATAGAGCAGCTTGCAGGAACGAGACAGCAGAATATTTTCTCGAGTATTATCACGCAGTTCAAAGATGCAGAAGGTGCGATGGACCGTATGCAGAATTCGGCCGGTGAGCTGGAAGAAGCATACAGTATCTACCTTGACAGTATTCAGGCACATGTAAACAAATTGAAAGCTGCGTTCGATGAGCTGTCCAGAGATTTTGTAGACAGCGATCTGGCAAAAGGCGTCATTGATTTTCTTACGGTAGTCATCGGAGCGCTTGATACGCTTATAGAAAAGCTCGGCGGAGTAGGTGCTCTCCTAAGTATTGTTGCAGGTTCTATGCTGCTCAAACTCGTCGTAACTGGAGAGCTTGCTACTGTAATAGCAGGCATATCTACTGCACTGACATCTTTAGGAGCAGCACTGATGGGCGTGACTGCCGAGACTCTTGCGGCGGAAGCGGCTCTGTCTGGGACGTCTGCTCTCGGTGTTGTTTTTGCAGCAATTGGTCCACAGATTCTTGCAGTTGTCGCGGGTTTAGCAGCCTTAACCGCTGGTATCACCATTGGGGTAAAAGAGTGGAAAAAAGCGCACCCGACGCTGGATCAGCTGAGAAATGACGCAAAAGAAACAAAGGACGAACTCGATCATCTGTCAGATACGATCAAGACAAACAGCGACCGGATTCAGGAACTCTATGAAATTAAGGAAGAAAACGGTGGGCTGACAGAGAAAGAGCAGGACGAACTCGAGCTTCTGAGAAAGCAGAATGAGCAGCTGGAACAGCAGAAACAACTTCTTCAGCAGATCATGGAGTACAAAAATGCGAAGATTGTTTCCAAAGCAGGTAGTGATACACTTGGGTTCTTCAATAATTCCGAACGCGAAACCCTGATCGGAATCGGTGCTGCAGAGGGAAATGTATATCAGAAGAACACATCCGGATACGGCGGTCTTCTGAATGCTCTGAGCGATTATGCCGCTGCGGAAGAAAAGATCAAGTCCATTCAGGAACAGATCAAGAAGGCGCGTCTCGACGGCACGGAAGAAAGCGCACGTACTGCAGAGAAGCTGATGGAACAGCTGTCGGAAGCACAGGAAGAAGCTGCGCAGTATGCGGAGAATATTGCTGAGTTCCAGCAGTGGCTGATTGAACGCAGGGAAGACCTCGCAGGCGCGACAGACGAGCAGTCCATCGAAGCACTACATCAGATTGATGATGCGCTTCGCATGATCGGCAAAACGACAGGGAAAGACAAAAAGTACCTTGAAGATTTCAAGAAGGATCTTGATAAGCTCTCTGGAGACACGCTGAAGAAACTGCTGAACGGTCTTGAGCTGACGAGCGATGAAGTCCGCGAACTGATGAAGTGGATGGACGAGATGGGGTACTCCGTCGAGGACGCCGCCAAATTCTTCAACGAATACTGCAATGAAATACGTGATGCTTCAAAGGCGCAGGAAGCGCTTGATCCGGGG
>Ga0247610_10006739_pt1 | contig 11894 bp, 11 predicted proteins | sample 174DNAGHGhighgp2_FD_193483 | JGI IMG/M metagenome (GOLD analysis project Ga0247610, IMG submission 193483) | Sheep rumen microbial communities from Palmerston North, Manawatu-Wanganui, New Zealand - 1742 DNA GHGhigh gp2 | ecosystem: Host-associated > Mammals > Digestive system > Stomach > Rumen...
GACGTATCGCCTCCTGGCATGCCATCGACGTCTGCAGATGGTCGTTGTTCGTATCTGCAGGATGATGCGTGATGATGATGTCCGGCTCACTCTCCTTGATGGCACTTTCAATGAACTGCACCAGCTGCAGATGCGGCACCGTGTTCATCTCGATGTTCGGGAAAGTCCCTTCATACTCCTTGTTCACCCCGATATATTTCAATGCCGCATGTGTGTCATCATCCAGTTCCTTGTCATCCGGACGGAACGCACGCGCCTTAGCCTCCGTGCACATAATACACACATCCACCTGGTCACCATTGTGAGCCCATTTCCATATCGATGCTCCTGCACCTAGCACTTCATCATCCGGGTGCGCCACTACGATTAAGTATTTCATTCCATTTCCGTTTATTATCGATATTAAATATTCTTCTTATTCTTTTCTGCCTTCATTGCTTCTTCAGCCAAACGTTTCTGGAAACTCTCACGTATACTATTATTCATTAAAGACACGTCAATTATACCGTCGTTTACATATTGTTTGATCAGAGAGAATAGAGTTTTATCCGACATAATAGCATGGTGGTTATCTTGTTTTACCAATTCGCAAAGATATTCTGCTACATATCCTAGTCGCCAGAAATCAATTTTGGCAAGATTAACGTGCTTTTTCAGGATCTCCTCCTTGGTTATTCCGTCAGCATTACCCACCTCATTTTCTAATGGTATGCCTAGCTTTTTAATACCATCTTCATCCATAATAACATACACCAGTTTCTGTATATGTTGCCTGTTTAAAGCCATAGCCACAAGAAGAATATTCTTTTCATTCTCGTCATCATAGCCCCAAAGGGATAATGTATTCTTTTCTGTCTTTAAATCACTGAGAAGAATATCACCCGTTGAGAAACATTTAGGATATAAATTCATCTTCTCAATATCCCAATGATTTATATTGCTAATCATTCTCAGATATTTCATCTCCCAATTCTTCTTTAAGTTCTTCTATCACCTGATTAGCATAATCACGAATCCAATCAGATGCAAACTTTGTTGTTTCAAGTGCATCAAGACTCATCTTGTTTCTCCAGCGTTCTGCGACCATTATAGCAGCCTCTTGGACCTCTATATGTTCATCATTAAAGGATGCTTTTACCATTGGGAGGATATACTTTCTATACTCTGTTGCATCCAGCAAGCTTATTATTCGCAGGATTCCTTCAATAACAGCCACATCCTTCTGATGTTCGGTATAAACACCATTTAACCATAGAAGGCTTATGCATGGATCTTTTCTAAATAGTTCTTTAAAGAATATCGTAGCTTCATTATCTAAACCATCCTCAAATACAGTATGGTGAAGAAGATAGACAAATTTAGGCTGTTTTTTGTTGAACTCCTCTAGGAGTTCTAAATTCATCTGCCTTTGAGTACTCGTAGACGTAGAGTCTCCCGTTTCAACCTGACGAGCCTTTTGTTCACCAACCATTGATGAACTTTGAGCATCGCCAGCTAATTTGACTTCAAAATTATCTTCTAGAGTGAGTTTTGAAAGATAGTCTATGTTTATCTGAGGAATTTTAATATCCGCCAACTTGATTGAGATATCCTCATAGTCGGGAATCCCCAACCCAGTCAAATAATCATTGAAAGAGAAATGAACTTTTAGATCTTCAATTGAACTTAGCAAATCAGAAGGGGATGCCAACTTCTTCCAATCTATTGTATCAAATTTCACCTCATCAAATTGCATAGTAGGCCAAGAAATCTTCCGCATATTTTGGTGCTTTATTGAAAAAGTCATTAACCTCATTCATTGAAAAAACATAGCCATGTGCCTGGAATGTGTTTATATCCAATGAAAGATTAAGCATTTGTTTAACTGTAATACTTTTCTTATCAAGAGCTTCAATTAGATTCTGACCCTCAGAGGCCTCAGCGACATAATTAAACATAATCTCTCTGTCTCCCAATGTCTCATTTACGCGAAAGACCTGTTTAAACAATAAATTCGCAAACGAAGAACCCTTAAAAGGCTCCTTTTTATAGATTTTTTCGTTAAACATAGCCATGCTGAACTCTTTTGTCCAATCTGGGGTATATGTTGGGGCAAAGGCTAAGCGTGTAGGTTTTAATGAAAACCTCTCAATAATTCGTATAAAGAAATCTAATGCCCACTTACATAAAGTTGATTCATAACCCACAGACTCTTCCTGTTTGAATGTATTCTTGATAACATCAATCTTTTGCGGACCGAAATGAATCCTCAACTGTTTCTTTTTAGAAATAAGTTCCCATTCTGTAGGCATACCTCCTGTTGGAACCGGCACATTTAACCCAGGTATTAATTGAACCGCTAGCACCTGATTATGGATGAAACCATCTTCATCTGATAACAATTCACTAACTCGTTTCAGATTATTAGCATCATATGCGATTGGACTTGTAAAAATAGTTGCTCGCATTTCTCCTGTAGGATATATCATTCGAAATAAAGTATTTAGTGTTAGTTTTTATTCCAAGATACGCAAAAACCGTGCTTGCTCTAATTAAAACCAGCCTTTTCTTTCCTCCGCTTTAAACCAGTTAAGTAAATCATGTCCTCAATTCTGTGGTGTAATGGATTCATCTGATTCTTCAAAGTGAAATCCTTCACTTCCGTATATTTCTGAAGCCATTTTCTTGTGTCATAAACCTGTAACTTTTCTCCTAAGATAATTCACAAATGCACTGCAAGTAACCAGCATATAGTACGCTTCATCTTTCGTAGGAACATACGTACCATCATCATCCATTAATGCATGTCTTATTCCGCTATTGGGGTCATTCGTGTATACATAGCACTTTGTAAACTCATCCTTTATCATCTTGTGAATCACCACCCCTTTGTCTTCGAGATGTTTTAATGCCTGCCCCAAAGTAGTGTCCCCCGTCAGTTCTCTACAGACGGCCTCGACAGCAGAAATAGATTCTTTGATTGAATTTCTCACATCAGGTTTAGGACGAGTAGAAAAATGCTTTAAAGCCTTTTGTAGATGCTCACTGACATTATCCTTTGAATTTGTTATTGCCTCACTAATTGCCTCTAGTTCAACATCTGAAGTTATGTCGGTTATACAATGGTTAACCACTCGATAGCCATAATCTAAACGGTCAAACTCATTATTCAAATGCTTTTCGAAATCCTTCAGAATCTTATCCAAATAAGTGAAAGTATCTACATTGATACTAATCCATTTGCATACATATTCCACTAAATCTAGAATACGATTCCAAGGCAGTTTTCCACTAGTTAATAGTTCGTTAAAAATCAGATAATAGCTGCCTTTAACTTCAAACTCAGACAACCTTCTATTTGCAAAATGAATCCAAAGCTCCCTCTCTGTATCCTGTTGGAGGAAGATATTTCCCCATGAATGATAGTAATTATTATGAACGTTATTCAGACTGTCGCAGAGTATATCATAACAAGTTCCAATAGCATTTATTACCTCTGGACTTATCCGATCTTTTAGTATTATTGATTCAACAGGAACGAGGCCATATCTCCTTGAAAACAAATTCTTAAAGATATTCTCCATAATCTTATAATCATAAATAACCGTCTCTTAATCGTTATATCTGCCATCCGGTTATAGAGCCACACATAAGGTTCGCCCCAAGATAACCGGCCAACACGCCTTTGAAGTATTGTTCTCCCATATTAATTGATTTCATTTTTGAAATGCCATTTTGGCGTTTCATACCATGAACCCTTAACCATCAGTGGGTCTCCTCTGAGGCACAAACACATACCTACAAAACTCCCAAATTGCTTTTAGGTACTTCATAACTTCTACCCCTTCAATTTACAACAATTCGTCTCATAGTCAATGACCGTTTAGTTGTTACTAAGAGACACCCGTCGGACAGTATTCTTTCCTTTGGTATTAATAACAGATGATTCAAAGTTCGAACCTGTCACTTTATTTAGTTTCAATGAAGGGGATTTTCCATTTGATGCTCTAAATATTGTCGATGCCTTTATATTTCCTTTTGCTTCAAAAGCGCTATTATACACGTCCACATTCCCATCTGTCTCTAATTCAATAAAGGAACTCGGAGTATTACAATATGAAGAAAGACTGAATCCCTTTAGAGTTAAACTGTTGTAGATTTTGATGGGAATTGAATAACTGGTCATATCAGCATCCGATTCTATACTTGAATTGACTGCAATAAAATCGCTTGAATTAACTAGGTGATATGATTTCCCTTTTATTATAACATTTGTATTTTTTAATTCCAAACGCGAACAGTTCATGCTTACGTTGTCTGAACTGTTATTTATTTCTATTTCACAATCCTTAAAAACAACATATGAAGGGTTGTATCCAAAATTGATGTTGGATGATTTTATACTACAGTTTTCGAAGATTAGTTCGTTTGCCGAACCACCTGCCAAATTTGCAATTTCGCATTCTCTTACAACATATACACTCTTTGAAGTACCTTTCTCAGAAGAGAAATTACCTGTTATCCTGTTTGATTCAAAGCGTAATTTCTGTACTGGATATTTTCCAAATCTAACCCCATCTATTAAGCAGTGATGTATATAAATGTTCTCATGGTCACCTCTTCCCCATATAATTCCCTTTGCATTACCTTGCATAATGCAGTTTTTTATTTCTATATCTTTATTGGAACCAGGAATAATATCCAGCTCTATATCTATAGCACATTGCGGATCAGTCCCATGAGTATTCATGAACTTGCAGCCTTCAACAACTAACCTTTCTGCTCCTGCTATTGCTAATGCAAGTCTTCGACAATTATACACCTCACAGTTCTTAACGGTACAGTCATACGATGTATTTCTATCAGGATACATTAGTGTATTCCTACCATTAAAGCTTATTCCATCTCCCAAACAATCATACACTTTAACATCTTGAATGGTAATATTTTTGCTATTCGTAATATTAATACCATAACCCCATTCTCCATGTTCGGTATGTCTATCCCCTCTTATTTGACCACCAGTAAAAGAAACATTTTCCACACCAGAGATATCAACTATTACGTAATAACCCCCTTCTACCGGAATGTTTTTAAGCACAGCATTATCATGTAAAACGACGGATGTATTACTTCTAATTTTAATTCCCCAAAATCCCGGTTGAACAGGAGATCCAGAGTTATCTTTATATCCCCGTATCAGATATGTTCCTTCTTTAAAATAAACTCTTTTAAAGCCAACATCCAACATCTTTTGAATTGACTTGGTATCATCCGAAATATCATCTCCTTGAGCACCAAACCATTCAGGATAGGCTTCTTGTGCTTTCCAAACACCGCTCAAAAGAACTTCCTCGCCAAATAATTGCTTTACAGGTGCTTGAATTTTTGTATCATTACCTATTAGGGTATATGGCCCATTTATACTACCGCCATCAAATATCAATTCACACCCCTTGGGGATAGTAATGTTATCTTCCAAAAAAAAATCATATCTGAGCACATATATAGTATTATTTCGGTTTATCATATCCTGAGACAATACACAGACGCCATTATGGACACTTTTATCCACAATAATTGTCTTTCTCCTTTGGCATTTATGTTTTGTGACAACATCCTTCCTAGCTGAATAACTCATGGGTATGACAGTAGTCTCGTTCACCACAATACTACTATAAGATAGAAAATCAGCAACATAGCCCATTTGTAAACTAGTAGCAAACGAGCGGCTATAACAATCACCAGTAAATAAATAAGAAACTGATAATATCACAGCAACAATTATAGTCTTAAAGCAATGATATCTCATAAACATATGTTAATGCCTTTTTATGATGCCATTTAAACCATCTCTCATAAATCTTGCAAAAAATCTCATAGTATCCAGCGGGAAAATAGCACCTAAAACAATACTATCCTTTGCTTGAAGATAAAAAGAAATACTTTTTCTCACTAGCACACCATGCTTTGTCGTATAACTAAAGTCCTTATTATGTCCAAAGTTCCCAGTAAATAAGATATAAGAGATAATCCGTTTAGCTTTTCTTAACCATTTTTGAGACAAATCATAATAAGGCATAGCTTCGGATGGCATACCCAGATAATTTACAGCCAACGAAGCAAATGCCTTCCACTCGGTCAATAATCCCATTTTATTTAATCTCTTTTCTAATAGTGCCGTATCTATTTGGTCATGATAACACCATATCAACCTACACCAATCACATACTTGACGCAATCCAATCCCCCCATTGAAAAAATGCTGTAGAATATGAACAAAAACGAATATCACATCAACATTGGGGGATGGTAGATAAACTGGAGTTTTCCCATTATCCCAAACTCTGACATCTCCACCAAAAAAGACTTGATCTCTAGCAGAAGAAACAACTATATCTATTCTATCAGACAAATTAGAATTCAATGTACCATGAAGTTCTACTACCCAATCTTTTATGTGATACTCTCGATGGTGATTATTTTGTTCTTTTAAAGTACCGACATTAAAAGAATCCGCTATTTTGTCAAGATAGAATTGTGCTTTTTTATAATTCTCATCACTTAATAAAAGGTCAACATCTCCTGAAGATCGCCAAAGAGGGCGTTCATAACATTGAGCTACTCCCTGCCCTTTCACTAAAACACAATAAACACCCTCCTCTCGCAAATGCCCTATTAACTTGGCCACAAATTCATTCATTGCCAAGTTGCGTTTTTCCAGTTGTAATGTTTGGCCAGCTAACTGCAAAGCCCATTGTTGCGGGACCTTTACGTCTGAAATATGCTCAAGTCCTGCAGCAACAAGTCCTATGACACTTTGTTCCTCGGCAATGCGATACACCTCCGAGAAACAAATGTCTTTATAAGGCGAAAGCCGTACCTTTTTTTCCCAAAGACCGGCTTTTAGTAAAGCAAAAAATACTTTTTGGTAATTATGCAACTTCATTTTAAACCGCATCACAGATGCGTTTTCATGTATCTTTTGTAAGTACCGTTGCTTCTTTATCTTTTAAATGTAAATAGTCTTCATGGCGATCAGTGCCTTGACATATGCCACACGCTATCATCTAGGAACTAATATATTGAAAGAAACACAGGGATACTAATCGAAAAAAAAGAATTAAAAAGTATTATTGTCACCAATAATCTTCTTTATTTCCTCAAGATAAATATTGGTTACAATACTACGATCAAACTCGTATTCCATTTTTTTTCTTGCAGCTAATCCCATCGCTGATTTCTCTTCATAAGGAAGTAGAACAAAGCTTTCTACTACAGAAATCAATTCTTGAACATCTTTCAATGGAAACAAATACCCAGTTACACCATTGTCTATACCTTCTTTTATTCCTGGAATATCTGACCCTATTGATGGACGACCAACAGCACCATGCTCCAAAACCACATTTGTCATACCCTCGTAGTAACTTGCATGTATAGCAGCATGTGCTTCAGCTATAAAAGGTTTCATGTTCATCTGCACACCGCAATACTCAACGACACCCATTTCTTCAAGTTCCGAAACACGCTTTTTATAAACATCTTCATCATAATCGCCAAAGATTCTAAAACGAGTATTCGGGTATTTCGCTTTAATTGCCTCCGCACAGTCCAAGAACTCACTTATCCCCTTTATTCTAACTAAACGTCCAACATAATTAAACGTAATTGGCTGATCCTTGGATGGGTATTTTTTATACTCAAAATCTGAAAGATTAACTCCAGATCCAGGAATGTCTCTATAGGGCACCTTGTTTTTCAGAATTTTATTGAGGACGTCGCGTTCTCTACTGTTTTGGTACATCATACAAGAGGCCCCCTTAAATCCCAGCCTATAAAGAATGGTTAAACATAAACCAACTATAGGATTATAATTAGAAGGTTCTAACAGACCTGCATTATTTACAATATAAGGGATCTTTAAAAGCCGGCAGGCGATTCCTCCATAAAGAACGCTCTTCGTTGTATAAGAAAGAACCAGATCTGGCTTACCTGCTTTAAATATCTTATAATATGTCCATATCAATTTTAAGTCTCTGAATGGATTTGTCCCACGCCTGTCCATCGTATGTCCGATAAACTTGCATCCCCGTTCAGTAAAGAAGGGTATTTTATTACCTTCTGGACAAACCAATGTTACATCATATCCAATTTCTACGAGTTTCAGAATTAATTCGCTTCTGAAGTTATAGAAATTGTAATCTTTACAAGCAATTAAATAGATTTTCTTACCCATTTACAGTTCTATCTATTGTCGTCTGATAATCAAGATTGCAATAATCGCTTTTATACTTCGAGAAATCCAAGGCATAATAGTCATCTGCAAAAGCTCTGTCAGCCATGCTCACACATTTCATCATTATTTTAACAAACCACCCCAAGCCCGGTATAAGAACTGTTTTCTTACCCAATGCTTTTCTAATGGCTACCACAGCCTCCTCTGTTGACGTATGTGTAGCATTCTGCGGATGGAAATAACCTCCATCACCATTCTCGACCAACTGACAAACGAAATTAGTCAGATGATCAATATATATCATACTTCTCGTATTCTTGTACTTGGGAAAAACAAAAGCGACTTTAGCCACCTTGATTAAAGGATTGAAATTACCCTTACATCCTTTACCATAAACCACCGGAGGTCTTACAGAAGCCACTTTGAATGACTCATTTTCCATTTCGTGAATCCTCTGGTCCGCCAAAAGCTTGCTCTTCCCATAGAAGTTCTTTGGATTCTCTTGCTCTCGCGATGAGATACACTCGCTTGTGTCTCCATATACGTTCATACTGCTCATATAGATATACTGATGAACACCACTTTCTTTAGCTAAACGACACAAGTCAACTGCATAATCAGTATTAATCTTATAGAATAGCGATTCCATGTCAGGGGTGATCTTTATATGAGCAATACCCACGACGTTGATAACCACATCATAGCCAACAACCGAAAACTCCCCTGGCTTCTGAACAAGAGAGTCAACCATATCTACCTGATGGCCTCTTTCTTCCAGTCCTTCGCGGTAATGCTCTCCAATATAGCTACCCTTTCCGTATATGAGAATCTTTTTCATAATAATTATTTAAAACTATCCCAGTTTTCAATTACCGCATTCCAAGGGCCACGGTCTTCCTTATCATAGATATAGACGCACTTGGCATCCTTGAAATCTCTAAGCCACTCTGCCAAGCTTACCATACCGCCCTCAACACGCTTACCATAGTCTATCACTTCACTCATTGAAGTAAATGGCTCAAACTCCTTGCGGTCAGCAGGATCTATATAGCCGTTTTCCATACCCTTTACCCAAAGATAATCCAACGGCATACCAGCAAACTTACAGGTAGGATTCCAGGCAGAAGCTCGGAAGTTGGTTTCCATAAAGTAATAGGTCCCATCCTTATCTATCAGGAACTCTACTTCAAATACACCCTCAAAACCAATCTCCTCAAACATAGCATGGAGTTTCTTCTCCATCTCCTTGTCAGTAAACATGCAGACATCATGATAAGGGCTATAATAACCCTGAATCAGATACTTCCACTTCATCTGGGTGATAATCTGCATCTCCTTGCCGTGATTGATGGTATAACCTTCCAGAGCCATCTCATTCTGCTTGTCCACAAAGTGCTGAATCATAATCAGCGGACTCTCAATCTTTTGGATAGCCTCTTTCAGTTCTTGCTCATTCTGGCAGATATACACATCAAACTTCCAGCTACCAGAGTTGGGAGAAATGTCCTTGGTAATGATGGGGTACCACAGATTCTCGGGCAACGGGTCATTCTTACCAAACACATAACTATCCAGTACATTGAATCCATGCTTCTTGGCCAGCTGTTGAATCTGGTACTTATCCATAAACTCATTGATGCGTCCATTGCGACCAGCATTGTACGTAATGAACTTATCCTTCCACTCATCATAGTGCAAGTCAAAGTAACCTACTGACTTGTCATCAGAGAATACAATGTAAGGCTTCTTTCCTGTCTCCGCAGCCAGATTGCCGTACTCTTTCATCAGCAATTCAAAACCTTCCTCTACGGAGTCCACACGATGGAGCTTGGAGATATACTTACTACGTGTAGCCACCTCATACCGGCGCTTCACAGAAATATACACAGGATTAATACCATTCTCGCCAAAGGCGCGAATCATATTCAATGGGTTATAGTGCTCCAGAGCAAACACTATACACAGATGTCCGTTATAACTATTGTTCATATATTATTGCTTGACTATATTTGCTAAGTAATCTAACTCGTCTTTTCCGTAACGCTGGTCAATAGTGATGGGAATCACATAACGTGAAATCCAGTGCTCAAAACTATCCACCGGCTGTTCATCGCAGATATAACTCCACCAGTGCCCCTGAAAATGCTTGGCTGCAAACAGCCTATTTATCAAATTGTCATCTTCCACCACCAAAGGGTAAACCATTGGAATGGTATCACCATCCATATATCTGGTTGGATCTATCTTATTGATACCACCTAACAGTTGATGGGCGTATGCAAAGTTTTCTTTTCGTTTCTGCCTGTTGTGAGCATAGTCTTCTGCATCCATCAAAGTGCGGGTTAGCTTTGACATTTTCATACAATCCTCTGCATCAATACGATGTTCGTTCAGACCACGAGCCTCATAGCCCTTACCTTCACAACCATACTCAATACGCATCAACAGGAAAGCAGCTGTATCAGAAGAATAGCATCGAGGATACTCCTCAACATACTTGTGCGCATCTTTACCTACAACATAACATCCATCTGGTGCTCCCACAAACTTACGACAGCTATATACAGTCAAAGTCTCCTCAACTGGTTTGCAGAAGAAAGCTTGGGCGCAATCCACGATAGCATGCTTGTAGGGCTTGGCCAGTTCTACCATCCGTTCGCTTGACATGATGCCATAATAGTTCACAACCAAAACAGCATCTGTATCCTTTGCCTCTATATCAATAGGAGTAAAGTGCTTATCCTGATGATAGAAACAGATCTCCACACCTTTCTTCTCAAACGTCTCACGGATAGAATCACACTGATATATGGGAATCCATATACGCTTACAACCCGTCACTCGGAACGCATGCCATATACCCATACGGCCAGTATTCAGGCGGGCAATGTCTTTGTCGCCTTTATACCATTCCCTACCCTTAGGCAGCTGTAACTCCAAAAAACTTCCAATCTCCATAATTATTCGTATTATTCGTGAGGTTCGTGTTCACTCCCTTCTATAATCTGGTCATCTGTCATTTTGGGCGCACGAACAGAGTCATCCGGACGCTGGAAACCAAGGACTATGGCAACGGTTTTATAGAATACTTGCCAGTCCAATCCCAGAGACCAGTTACGTACATAATAGAGATCCTTCTCTGCCATTTCACGTCGGTTGCTTGATTCACCCTCGTGAACAGCTTCCCAACCGGTAATACCAGGACGCATTGACTGACGTTCTACTTGTTCCGCCTCTGTCATTACCTTCATTTCTTCTGGCAGGATAGGCCTGGGGCCAATGAATGACATTTCACCCTTCAGAATGTTCCATAGCTGGAAGAGTTCATCCATATTGGTCTTACGAATAATCTTACCCCATTTTTTCAGGCGTACCTCATCAGGCAACAGATTGCCTTCAGCATCACGTTCATTGGTCATAGAACGCAGTTTATACATTGTAAAGAGCTTGTTCTTATAGCCCACACGAGTCTGCTTAAAAATGGGAGAGGATTCCGGAGAGACAATTCTTACGAATAACAAACCACATAACAAGACTAAAAAACTTGGTATGATTAGAAGGAAAGCCAGCAGAAGATCAAATGCACGTTTGACAACAACACCCATAAACAATATGAATTTAAGAATTATTATCAGTTAATTCTACGAATTTAATTGGTTTACATGGATTACCTACC
>Ga0247610_10006740_pt1 | contig 11892 bp, 9 predicted proteins | sample 174DNAGHGhighgp2_FD_193483 | JGI IMG/M metagenome (GOLD analysis project Ga0247610, IMG submission 193483) | Sheep rumen microbial communities from Palmerston North, Manawatu-Wanganui, New Zealand - 1742 DNA GHGhigh gp2 | ecosystem: Host-associated > Mammals > Digestive system > Stomach > Rumen ...
CTTCGAAATTGCCCCCTACATCATAGACATGAACATGTGGCTCATTATGACGATCACCTTCGTGTGAATGAAAATAAAACCTAATATTATCAACCTTATCAAATAATCCAGCTTCATCACATATGAATAACCCAACCGTAATACAACCTGAAGAGTTAGGATCAAGATATTTACATAAAATATTGGAAAAGTCATTATTAGGATTATCAATAAAATATTTCTTTTCAGTAGTGATAAAACAAAACTGGATTTCATCAACAAAATCAATTGTATTTTCATCACATATTTTACTAAAGAACAAATCTTTAAAATCACCAATTGTTATTTTTTCTTTATAATTCAATTCAAAAGAATTATTACGACACCGCAAAAGTGGAATATAACGCAATGGAACGTCAGCTTTAGTTTCATTTTCGAAATAATTTAAAACATCATCATGTATTTCTTCTTCACTATAAGTATGAGCTATAGTTTTTACTATCAATTTACTCATAAGACAATTCCTCTTCAAGAAGATAAAATTATTGACCAAACAATTAAATTATATACATCTACAACATCACAGGCACTATATAATATGTTCAAGCGTTTAATTTTTTGGTTTATACGATTAAGTCTATATTTATTTCGATGCACACAGATTGCAATAGCTCACCGCCTCTCGACAATTCAAAAATGCAACCGAATATTAGTGCTCGAAAATGGAAAAAGCGCCGAGGAAGTATCCTACAGCGATTTTATTGAAAAGGATGGTAAATTTAAAGGGTTGGTTGAAAAACAGATATATAAAAATCTGAAGACAGTTTTGCCATTCAATCAGTATTTATAAAACTATTGGAATACTTTAAGTGTTTTAAGCAATTCATAACGCTCATCACATCTAGCTATATCATCTTTAAATTGAGCAGGATTTCTTCCGGATTTAATAAACTTTATGGCAAAGCGGAAAAATTGATATATCCAGCAAAATGGCTTAAGCCAATGATGTTTTTGATATGCACTCCATGTTTTCTCGCCAATACGTTGAAGCAAATGAAATAAGCCTTCGCGTTTAATACCCACGCTTACACGTTCTACTAAATATCCTTTTTTATTCTTTCTCCCAAAATTTCCGGCAGAAATTATAAGTTCAAATAACCACTCAGCATTTCTATCGTCAGCGTCTATACACCATGTAATAGTATCAGGAAGGCCTAAAAACAATTGACACATACGGGTTAGAGTGACAGCTAATGTAACTAGTCCTTTTTCCTCCAGAATTGCTTTGAACTCATTATTCCAAAAAGCATCGTCAAGATTTCTATAGACATACATCATCCAGTCGATGGTTTGTCGTAGTCCAACAGATGATTGAAGATGTCTTCTAAAATGATCCAAAAGAACTAGTCCGTTGGCTAATTTGGGAAGCATCGGAAATTCATGTCCATCTACTATAGCAACTTCGCGTGAATCAAGGCCCTCAATAATATAGTTCTCAAAATCATAATCTTCAAAATGACTGAAATGATGATGAACTTCTATTGAGATTTTATCCTTTTTAAATCCACAATGTCTGCCATTATCGTAACCCTTTTCGTAACCAGCAGACGAAAGAAGATCTTTAGTCTTATCATACAAATCCTGTGGAACTAATATATCTATATCTCCCATCATTCGACATGTCGAATCTGCATAATTAATTGCAGCAGCATTTCCTTTAAGAATAATAAAAGGAATATTTGCATCATCAAGAACTTGTTTCAATTCATCTTGAGCATGACAATATAGAATATATGACCTTTTTTGACGATATTGTGCATCAACAAACTTCTTGTTTGTATATTTAGAAGGAATTTCAGATGCAATAATACCGATTACTGATTGATTTATTGCCTCTTCATACAACGCATTCATATCAACCTCATTCCAATTAATGGTATCTTCGATGCCAAATTGGGACTTCTTTATCAGGCTAAGCAATGTGTTTTCTATATTATTCATTGTATTAATTAATTTATTTCCCAATTATGAATAAATGCATTACATATGACTACCTGTCAATAATTTTTCTAACCTAAGAGCTTCGTGACTAATATCAAAATCAGAATCTCTTAATCTTGTGCTCACTAACTCTCTATTGGTATTTGAATAATTTAATTTTTCACAAATTATTTCGCTCCATTTATTCTTTTCATTAAGAGAAACAAATTCAACATTACCACTTATGTCAGATTCCGTTGTAATAGTATCCGTTACAACGCAGGGCAATCCGGAAACCTGAGCTTCAATCATTACAATAGGCAAACCTTCAAACAAGGAAGGCAGCAAAAACAGATCCATAGCTTGATAAAATCTATAAATATCAGAGCGATCACCAAGGACTTGGACATGTTCTAGAAGGTTCAACTGTTCAAATTTATCGATCAATTGCTTTTTTTGATTTCCTTCGCCAAGTACTATCATCATGACATCTTGATTACCGTAATTTAAAACACCTTTCAGAATATCAGGCAGGAATAACACGTTCTTATGATCACACAGTCTTCCAACAAAACCGATGATCTTTGAATTATCAGAAAGATTTAGTTCCCTCCTTATCTGCTGACGGTATTCTATGTTAAAACTAAAAGTATCGATATCAACAGCATTATGAATAAACTCAACACTATCGTCAGGAAAAAACATGTATTCAGTAGCTTTCTTCGAACAAGATAAACGAATTACTTTGAGATGTGACAACCTCTTCTTGTTTATTTTGTAAATCAATCGATGTTTAAAATCATCAACTAATATTCGTGATGTATGTGAATGAACAAATACCCTGTATCCCAATGAAATAGCTATTTTGATTGGTTCAATCCAGCCCAATGTTGAAAGATTAAAGTACACTACATCATGTGTTTTGCGTAATTCCTTTAATAACTTTCTATTCTCATTGAGATTTTTAACAGGATTCTTAATTCTCTTTGAAATATAGTAAATCTTACTGCCAAAAGCCTCAATTCTATCCTGAACTGAACATTCAGTGCCTTCAATGACGTAATCAAAAACTGTATTTCCGGACATATGCCGATTCATCTCAATTAGAAAAGTACCAACTCCGCCAAAGGTCTTCGAAGCTACCATACCATATACAAGAATTCTTTTAACCTTCGAACTCATTTTAAATCCTCTTTGCAAAACAATCTCTGAACATACAACTTCTGATCATTGGTAAGCTCATCATTAGCGCCCAGTTCTATCTCAAACCCATCGCCAGTGTGAACTCTATCCTTAATCTGATTTGGATAAGAAATACTGCTGCAATTTCCTAAAAACCTAGCCCAAAGAGAAAACGATGAACCAGAAGAAATCATTATAGAAAATCTAGACAAGCCAACAATGTCTCCAATGCTGTTACCAAAAGTTAGACGTCGAACTTCAGGGATAGCAGTTAATTCAGACAATTCTTCATCGGTGCCATCAGAGAAAACAAAAACAGGAACAGTCCAACCAGCAGCTTCTCGAAGTTTATTTACCATGGCAACATACCAATCAATTCGGATTCTCATATTATTCTTGCCAGTATCAAGAGCCGCTGTTGTCTTTGAGAAATCACCTAACCTTACATGAACACATATTGCGCCCGAAGCATCAAAAGAAAATGCCTTCTTCCCTTTTTTCCCAAGATTAGAGAATATAATCTCAGCTATTTTTTCTCTGTATTCTCTTGTGCCATTGAAATTCATTTGAAATTCGCCTGGAGCCAAATTGAAATCATCATAAATAACAAGATCATTCTCACTCAAGTTACCCCAATCAACAGCATCCAAATCTTTTGTGTGTATTTTCCTGCTAAAGCAAAGTTTTAAGTATTTCTTAATACCACCACACATACCTGTTCTATTTGAAAATAGACCTACGTATGTACGTTTGTCCTTCTCATGTCTAATCCATGGACCTACCTTAATTGACGGCCAAGTTGGCCATATAAGTTTAGCATTATACTTCTCTGAAGCAGCAATAACTCTGGACCAAGTAAACAGCAAATTGCCAAGTCCAGCTCCACCTAACCTAATACCAATTAACTCATGCTTTGAGAATTTCGGATAAATATAAGCCATTTATTCTCCTTGTTTTCCTGCTACTTCGCCCGTTTAAACTTTCTTATAAAACCCTGAACCAGAACGCCAGCAAGATTCCTCTTGCTGAACAAACCGTAGATGAATAGCAAAAAACCATAGGTAACTGCACCAATGAAGATATCAATGATCAACCATTTCAACGAAACTGAATGGAACTGCTGAACGGCCTTAATAATACAAAACATTGCAAATCCGATCAAACATACAACGATATTGTTACGTAAGTAAGATTTAAATGGAAGGCGTTTGTTTATGGAGAAGGTATAAAACAATGCTACTGTCAATTGAGCAGCTAAAGTTCCGATGGCTGCACCAATAGCCTGAAACTTAGCTATGAAGATCAAATTACAGATCAAATTCACGCCTGCACCTGCAAAAGTTGATTTGATGTAAATCATATCAAGATTATTAGGAATAATGTATTGCATTCTAAGAACATTAGCCCATCCATAGAGAATAATCATAGGAACAAGAGCCATCAAAATAGGTCCGCTTTTAATAAACTCTTTGCCGTAATAAATCGACACAAATTCATTTGCTATAGCCAGAATACCGAACATACATGAAGTACTTATTAGGAAAGTAAGATCCATTGAAGAACTAATAAGTTTGGTTGCTTTTTCCTCTTCGTTTGTATAAACATAAGACATTTTAGATAGCATTACCGCACCGATAGCGGTAAAAATAAGTCCGGGTATCTGAATAATCTTATCAGCATACTCATAATAAGCAAGTTCAGTTTCACTTGCTATCGCACCAATCATTATCTTATCCATAGTCTGATATACACTGACAGCAATGGTAGGAATAAACAAAAGGAGAGTTGGTTTAAGATGAGGCTTAATGTCTTCCCATTTGCAGAACTTGAATTTAACTTCCTTTAATACACTTGGCCACAGCATGATTTCTGCAATAAGATACAATGCAGACATCAACAGACAATATATGACCACATCATTCTCATCACGCACAAAGATAAAGACTGTTACAAGATTCACAAGCTTAATTATCAGATTTCTTAAGGCCAGGGTTGAAAACTGCTCCAATCCTTCAAAGAACCATACAACTGAAAATAAAGTAGTCATTACATATATAACAACAATTAAAGACATCAACTGATGGATCTTGCAGAAAAAGAAAAGATAGATAACATAAGCTATACAGGATATGGCGCCAGTAAGAACCTGAAGAGAGAAAACTTGTGAGAATGCTTTGCTTCTCTCTTCATAATTGTCTCTGACTCTGGCAATTGTTCTGTTACCGTAATTCCTGAATCCCAACATTCCGAACATTAAAAAATAAACAGATATAGAATGAACATAAGTGTAACTACCTATATTCTCAGCACCAAGAACCCTCCCTAAATAAGGCGCAGTTATGAAAGGCACAATCATCGTCAGGAGATTGTATCCTATGCTCATAATTAGATTCTTGCCAAGTTTTTTATCCATTAATTACACCTTCTAATGAAGAAAGATTATCTTCATTATCAACATCGATAGATTCTGATATGTCAGGCTCGAATCCATTCTTGCTTACTGTAATTGCAACAGCAATAGGTAACCATATAAATGGATTAGTCCAAACGTATCCACTAAACATGTTCAACGAAAATCCGCAAATAAATATAATCGTCAAAAATCGGAATAGAGATCCTTGCCTGAACAACGAGTAGCTTTTAATAAAAAAATTTATAAGTATAAAAAGAAAAACAAATAATCCTATTACTCCGGTTTCGGTTAATATATCTAAAAACAAATTATGAGAATAGCTATGTAATAAATGGAATATTGAACCTATTCCTTTACCGATTATTGGATCTTCACGAAACAATTCAAAAGATTGAATATACAAATTAGTACGACCATCACCAAAAAAGTTTCCGTTAAGGAATCTTAAAATACGATCAAGACCTTTTATATCTATACCAAGCAAATTTATCAGACTCGGAACAGTAAATCTAACAATAACTATAAACAAAGCAACAGGAACAACTATTTTATAAGCCTTTTTTCCAAAGTTAATAAATACATTAGCAATAAATAAAACAAAAATTAATACAACACCACCTCTTCCGCCGGAAAGAAAGCAAGTTGAAGTTTGAATTATTAGCAATATAAAACAGACAATTTTATAAAACCAGGATAATGGTTTTATTTTCTTTGTTTCCGACATATGAAATAGTGTTAAACCAAAAGCGTATGCAGCATAATAAGAGATATTTTGATAAATCAAACCACTTGAATCACTGACATAACCACCAGAAGTTTCACTATCTCCGCGAAATAATGGCAAAAAGCTTATTAATGTCAAAATAATACTGGCTACAAATATTAAATTTAAATTTATGTCTCTTTTCTTTTTCCAAAGAATAAGTAATGTGAGCAAAACCGTACATATAACCATAGCAAAATATGATTTAAACTCTGATACAAATTTATCTTCAGCTGTACCATATCTAACACTTGATATAATTAATGAAAAACCAATACATACAAATAACAAAACAATTTTTAAAAGACCTGTCGTTATCAGTCTTGAGAAATGTTTAAAACATAGAAATGCAGATAAAACTGCAACAAGAATATATATAATTGCAAGTTGACCAGAATTCGACTGTATGTTGAAAAAATACAGCACCGACTTTAGTAAAGCGCTGGAAAAAATCCATAGGAGTATTAATACATCAAGCACGTCAGCTTTTGTTTTATTATTGCTCAATAGCTCTTTTTGAAATATCTGCATACGAAAAATAATGCATTCCTTTACTTTCTGCGATTTTAGTCATCTCATTTACTTTAGTAGGATTAGATATTAGAAATTCAATTTTATCCTGAATCTCACTTACAGAATCTTTATTTAAAAATAATACATTCCCACCAAGATCCACATGATGTGTTCCCGGCCAATCCTTTACTATCATGGGCTTTCCCTGCCCTGTAACCTGTTCCCACATAACACTATGTCTGCCAGGGAAAACAACAAGATCAGCCGCTTCAAAGTAATCATAAGTATCCTTTGAAGTGATCCAACCGATATACTGAACCTTATCTCCATCAGCTAATGATTTAACCTGTTCAGCTAATTCCTGAGTAACAGAACCGAATACTATTAGACGTAAATTATCACGATTTATATTCTTTACAGCCTGCATTAACAGAAGTGTTTGAGTCTTCCAGGGATCTATCTTTCCGCCTGTCATAATAAGGAAGTCATCTTCTTTAATACCATACTTTGATCTTATCTTTTCTCTTGCACCGGATTTTTTTGCTTTCTCCACAAGTTCGTCATCAGCACCCATTACAAGAAGTTCGCACTTTTCAGCAGGAAGCGCATATACATCCTTAAGAAAATCTACTCGTATCGGTAATACTCCATAGAATTTCTTAGTGTATGGTTCGATCTTGTGTTCAGCGCGTTTCCAAATAATCTTATGAAGTATGTTCTTAGAAAACCAATTAGTTGCACTATTAGAAAAATCAGCATGATTATCAACATAAACAGTTACTTCAGGATGTTTCTTCAAATATATAACCACTTGGTCAATATCTAAAAACTGGCCACCATGGATAAAAAGAATATCCGGTTGAGCATTGTTTATCGCATTAAATGTACCGATATATCTTTTGAGTTTTTTCCAGATTATATTACCACTCTTATAGGGCAATCTTGTGACCTTGATATCATACTCATTCTGATATGTACCGGTATTGTCCAGAAAACAAACTTTACCATGTTCATCAAAACTCTGAGTCGATGCAATTACTTCAACATCATATCCAAGCTTTTTATGATATTTGGGAAGCAGATTCTCTTGATAAGAGTAATTATCAGGAAAAAAAGATGCCAAACACAAATGAACGATCTTCATTATTTATTCCTTATCAGAATTAATGGCATTAAATAAATCTTTAGGACAAGAGAAGTGCTCAGAATACCTGTGTATCTTATCTTCTGGCCAATCCCACCAATTTATCTCTAACAATTTGATGATTGTATCATCATCAAATCTTTTCTTTATTTCCTTTGCTGGAACACCAGCAACAACGGAATATGGTTCTACATCATGTGTAACTACTGAATGAGCGCCAATAACAGAACCAGAACCGATTTTAATACCAGCTTTGATATAAACACCTACACCAATCCAGACATCGTTTTCAATTAAAACAGTCTCCGACGGCTTGTATTCAATTGACCCAAAATTATAACCCGCTGCACTTTTACCTTTTAAAAATACAGGGGAAGTTGAAACTGTAGATATTGGATGAATACCGCCACCTATTTGACAATTTCCTCCAATTGAACAAAAGGAGCCAATCTTAGCATCAGTAATATTTGTGTTTTTTCCAACATAAGAAAATCTGTCAATCTTCACTTTAGATAAAGAAGACCTTTCATATACTTTTGCAGTTGGATCTATTTCAGAATCTCTAATAGAAGCTATCTGAATTTTTGACATTAATTTTGCAAAATAATAAGAAAGTTTCATATTAATAACCTTTCACAACTTCCTCAAGGATTTGTACATAGCGTCTAGCATTATCTGTTGGTCCTAGTTCAGCCAAAAACTCAGCAGCATTATTTGATTTACGACTACCATTTTTGTATATTTTTAAAATCTCTTCAGCCATTGCGTTCGAATCACCTGGATTAATTACGCTCCATTGATCAACATTTGACAATCTTTGTGCCATATCAGAATCAAGATCCATTGAAACTACGGTGGGTTTCTGAGATAACAGGCACGTTGCTGTCTTACTAGGCATGCATGTATATATAACTCCTTTAGGAACAGGATTTATATTTACATCAGCAGCACAATAATTATCTTGAGCATACTCCATGGGTTGACGATCAAAAAAGCGTACATTTTTAAGACCATATTCATCTACTCTAGACTTAAGTCTTTTTAGTCCGCTACCTTCTCCAATAATGTAAAAAACGATATCTTTGATTTCATCTAAATTCTTTGCAGCATTAACTATCATATCAATATCTATCATCTGTCCGATGTTACCGGCATAAATGACTCTGAAACCGTCTTCTCTTTTAATTCCATATGAATTAAGAAAATGATTCTTCGAATCAGGAATAGTATAAGGGTCATTCTGATAACTCCAATTATAGATAACATCAACATCAGAACGCCCTTCAGATTGAATTGTTTTCTTTAAATCTTCACTAATAGTAACAACTCTATTTGCTTTTCTATAAGCTTTAGCTTGCAAATACCTTGAAATAATAAAAGCCGGATGTTTTTTAGATAGTTTACCAATAACAAAAGCATCTAGCGGGAAAACATCTTGCACGTTATAGACAATTGGAATTTTGTGCTTAGTTGCGAAATATACAGGAATAATAGCGCTATTATTCGATTGCAAGAATATAATATCGACTTTATTTATTTTTTTAATTAATTTTCGGGATTCAAAAAAATAAATACAACCATTTATGTATCTTAATACAAAATTGCTTTTATTCTCTTTCTTTTGAGGAACATTAATTACATGAAGATTTGCTGAATTTCTAATTTCATTTGGCAATCTTCCGTCCGAATATTGTTTCTGAACCAACCATACTTCATGACCGGCTAAAAGCATTTCTTGTATTATTTTTAATATTAGATGATAGGAAGAATACCATTCCTCAAAACTAGCACTAGACCATAAACAGATATTCATTTCATTCCTCATTTTTCTGATAAACGTTCGAAATTTTTATCTTTTAATAATTCAAATAATCTATTAATACATGCCTTAGTGGCGCTACCAGGATGACTTACAATACTGTCTACAAAAGTCTTACATTTACTTGATTCAAACAAATAATCCATCTTATCAATGTGATCTAATACTTGTTCATCAGTCCTCATTACACCATTAGGAAAACGCTCTTCCCAATCAGCCATAAATAAACCATAATCTTTCATGTATTGATCGTGATCTTTGGCGAAAGAAATAACCGGTCTTCCAAGCAAACCAAAATCAAAAATAGCACTTGAATAATCAGAAATTAAAACATCAGCTATCCAATACAATTCATTTACATTTGGATAATCAGAAACATCTACCCAAAACTGACTAGTTAAGTCCTTAAAAATATTAACTTTAGAAAAATGATGAGCTCTAACTAATACAATATATTTATCTGAGAGACGTTTTTCCCATAATTTCCAATCAAGACCAAGATTTACGGTTTCACGCCAAGTAGGCATATATAGAATAATTCTTTTATTTTCAGGAATACTCAAAGACTCTTTAATTCTTATTCTGTCAGATTCAGTAAATGTAAAAAGCTCGTCTTCTCTTGGTCTTCCACACCAAAGCATATTCTTTTCAAGACCATTATACATTTGAGTCATTACATCTCTCTCATATTCACCATCAACGCATAAAATATCAACATAAGAAAAATCATAATCTTTACGGCCTTTATACGCGTTCCCACCTTTTTTGGGAGCTGTACCATGCCAAGTATTTAAATAAATCGTTCTTTTCTTCTTAAAATGAAGTCCTCTTTCAATATTTACGTTAGAAATCCATACTTTTGCTTTTAAAGCAGTAACAAAATAAGATAGAGTATCTATCTTAACAAGTTTTGTACGGCTATTATGAACATTAGGGCACGTCGATTCATTAAATCTAGATAAATTATCGAATGCCCACACGAAACGGTATTCTTCAAATCTCTTATCATTTAATAAGGCTTCGTATAACACTTTTGTACTATCGCTATACTGTTCTCCACCAAACGAATTTAATAAGATTAAATGATCATCAGTACCGGTAAAAAGACCAATAAAGCGGAAAACGAAGCTCATAATATGTCTATACAAGAATTGAATAACTGGATTATGCTTAATCAAATAAGATAACTTATCATGCATATAGATTATTTAACCCTTTTCAGTATGATTGTCAGAAGTTAAATCTAACGTTACTTTAGATTTATTTTCAGATAAAGCCGTTTTCTGTCCATCTGCTACACCTTCAGTACTATCAGGAGAAAACAGTATCTTAATAGTGGCAAAGCAAATTCTAATATCTTCAGCAAAGCTTGGATGAGCAATATACATCAAGTCCATCTGAAGTTTATCGTAAGGTGTTGTATTGTATTTACCATAAACCTGGGCGTATCCGGTGAGGCCTGCTTTAGCCTGAAGCCTGAGCTGGAATTCCGGAATCTCTTTCATATACTCTTCTGCAATTTCAGGTCTTTCAGGGCGAGGGCCAACAACTGAAAGGTTGCCAGAAAGTATATCTATTAACTGAGGCAACTCATCAATCCTGCATTTTCTGATAAAGCGCCCTACAGGAGTAATTCGGTCGTCGTTCTCGCCTGATGATAATCTAGCTATACCATCCTTTTCCGCATCTACCCTCATGCTCCTAAATTTATGGATCATGAATTTCTTACCGTTCTTTGTAAGTCTCTCCTGCTTATATATAACAGGTCCTTTATCAGTTACCTTAATTGCAATAGCAGTTATTAGAAAAACAGGAGACAAAACAATCAGACCTAGTAACGAAGCTACAATATCAAAGACTCTCTTAATGAATAAATATCCGGGACGCGGTCTGTATCTCTGAACTCTCATCATAGGAAGATGGAACATATGAACCTGCCATGCACTGCTCATAATAACATCTCCAATCCTTGGAATTACATAGACCTGCTTATTCTCGTACAGACAATACTTTAGGATAAAATTTCTATCATGACTGTGAATACCAATCAAGAATACCACTTCCATATCATCAATGATTGACAGATCATCCAGGCATTC
>Ga0247610_10006741_pt1 | contig 11891 bp, 6 predicted proteins | sample 174DNAGHGhighgp2_FD_193483 | JGI IMG/M metagenome (GOLD analysis project Ga0247610, IMG submission 193483) | Sheep rumen microbial communities from Palmerston North, Manawatu-Wanganui, New Zealand - 1742 DNA GHGhigh gp2 | ecosystem: Host-associated > Mammals > Digestive system > Stomach > Rumen ...
CCCGTGCCTTCCGTAATGACTCACATAAAAAGGCTCGTAGCCTTCAGGTGCCGGAGTGATATGCCCTGAGGGATTGGGATAGTTACAGTAATTCCCTGTCGCCAACTCCATGTGTGACAACAGTTCTGCCCTTGATGTCTGTGCCTGCACAGGGGTGATGAGACTCACGCCCATCATCACACAGAGAATCGCTCGTTTGACCTCTTTCATAGGTTATCTTTATCGTGCTAAATTGTTGATAATAAATACAAGATCATGGGTTCTTCATTCCCCGATCGTTTCCAGTGCACAAATATACACATTATACGGCAATCATCCAAATAAATACCAAGGAATTCAACATCATTTTTTGACTGGAATGTTTTGTGGTATTTGGTTTTCTATGTATCTTTGCAGCATAAAGAAGTATGATTATGCAATTAAACCATAATAACATGAAAAGGATTCTGATCTTGGCAGCAGCCACGATGATGACTATCATAAATGTCAGTGCACAACGCATTGGCTGTGTGCGCGTTGAAACGGAAACGCGAGCCAGTAACCTCCAGCAACTGCCCAACCCTTATCATTTTGACCCTGAGAAAATCTACCGCCAGCCAGTGGTACTCATCACATTCAACGATACAGAGTTTTCAATGGGTGATCCTGTAGCCTATTACAACCGTCTTTTCAATGAAGAGGGTTTTAACGAGGGCGTGGGAAGAGGATGTGTGGCCGACTACTTCCGCGAACAGTCTGAAGGACGTCTCAACCTACAGTTCGACATCTATGGTCCGGTGAAGGTTGACGAAACCGCAGGTGGACGTAATAATTTACAGACCTATGGCATGTTTACCATGCAAAAAGCAATCCAAAAACTGGCTGAGACAGAAGAAACCGACTTCGCCATCTACGACTGGAATGGTGACAGCCTTGTCAACCAGGTGGTCTTCGTGGCAGCAGGCTTTTCTGGACAACAAAAGGATGGCTACATCTGGCCAAACTCCGGATACTTCTGGGAAGATGCGCCTGGCGGTATGCTTTGCAACTTCTCCTCGATCAGCTCAGAAATATGGGAAGACAACAAACGGTGCGGCATCGGGACCATTATTCATGAGTTTTGCCACTGTCTGGGACTGCCAGATGTGTACCCTGTGAACAATGCCGGCTACTCGGTAGTCGATGAGTGGGATCTGATGGACGGTGGCAACTATACGAACAATGGGTGGTGCCCACCCAACCTCTCTGCTATGGAGAAGATGTACTTAGGGTGGTCAACGCCCGTGGAACTGACAGAGCCCACCACCATTGAGGGCATGAAGCCGTTAAGTGATGGAGGAGAAACCTATATCATCCGCAGTTCGGGTAACAGTAATGAGTTCTATCTGTTGGAGAATCGCAGACAGAAAGGCTGGGACTACGGATGCCCAGGCAATGGTCTGCTCATCTTCCATGTGGATTACAAAAAGTATAACTGGTGCGAGAATGATGTGAACACCATAAAGAACCACTTCCGTTACGACCTTTTCCACGCCGACGGAAAGGACTATCAGTCATGGGATCTTAATGGCGATGGTAAAGACAAAAACAAGTGGACCATGGAAAACAGCCTGCGCAGTCGCTACCTCAGTACCTCCACATACCCATATACCGACCCCACGACAGAAGAAACCAATGCGAGTCTGACCGATGATTCCTCACCTGCCGCCACCCTCTTCACCGCCAATGCCGAAGGAAAGAAGCTGATGAGCAAGGCCATCACCAATATCCAGATTGATGATGACGGGAACGTGTCGTTCGACTTCATGAAGACGGATGATACAGGGGTGTCGGAAATCATAAGCGACAGGAAGACGAGCATTGTCGGCTGGTACGACCTCAACGGCCGACAGCTGCACAGCCAACCCCACCATTCCGGTATCTACATCGTCAGATACAACAACGGTACCAAGAAGAAATACTTCCTGCAAGTGAAATAATAAAGACTTGGATATAAGAAACAAAAAGAATTATAAGTAAACGTTCCTGTTTCTCTTTCATATTTCGTATCTTTGTACCCAGTTTTTACCAATTAGAAAAGAAATGAGAATAAAATTGTTCACCGCGACTATCGCACTGGCTTTCGCTGCCACCGCATCGGCAGCAGACAATGTGAAAGCTACGATTCATGCCGACCAACCGGGTGCGAAGATCAACAGAGAGATTTACGGACAGTTCTCAGAGCACCTCGGATCATGTATCTACGGCGGTCTCTGGGTGGGTGAGAACTCACAGATCCCCAACATCAACGGCTACCGCAAGGATGTGTTCGAGGCACTGCAGGCCCTGAAGATCCCCGTGCTGAGATGGCCGGGAGGATGCTTCGCCGACGACTACCACTGGATGGATGGCATCGGTCCGAAAAACCAGCGACCCTCACTGCGTAACAATAACTGGGGAGGAACCATCGAAGATAACTCCTTCGGTACGCATGAGTTCCTGAACCTCTGCGAGATGCTCGGCTGCGAACCGTATATCAGCGGTAATGTGGGATCGGGCACCGTGAAGGAAATGGCACAGTGGGTGGAATATATGACCAGCGACGGCGATACCCCCATGGCACGTCTGCGCCGACAGAATGGGCGCGACAAGGCATGGAAGGTGAAGTATTTCGGCATCGGTAACGAGGCATGGGGCTGCGGCGGTAATATGACTCCCGAGTACTACTCCGATGAGTTCCGCAAGTTCAATACTTACCTGCGTGATTATACAGGCAACAAGCTGTATCGCATCGGTAGTGGAGCATCCGACTACGACTATAACTGGACCACCGTACTGATGGACAAGATCGGTAACCGCATGCAGGGTGTATCCCTACATTATTATACTTGCTCGGGCTGGGAAGGCTCAAAAGGCTCTGCTACCAAGTTTGACAACGACCAGTATTACTGGGCTCTGGGTAAGTGTCTGGAGATCGAGGATGTGATCAAGAAGCACAAGGCCATCATGGATAAAGCTGATCCCAAGCATGAGGTTGACCTGCTGGTAGATGAATGGGGTACCTGGTGGGATGAGGAGCCTGGAACCATTGCCGGACACCTGTACCAGCAAAATGCCCTCCGCGATGCTTTCGTAGCTGCGCTCTCACTGAATGTGTTCCATCGTCATACCGACCGTGTGAAGATGGCGAATATCGCACAGGTGGTGAACGTTCTGCAGTCGATGATCCTTACCGATCAGGAGGGTACGGGCCATATGGTGCTCACACCTACCTACTACGTGTTCCAGATGTACACTCCGTTCCAGGAGGCCACCTATCTGCCCGTTGATCTGAACAGTGAGATTGTACAGGTGAACAAGGAGTATTTCAAGGAGAAGCAGAACGCAAAGGATGCCGGCTACCGCCCCTGCCCTCTTCTCTCTGCTTCTGCTGCCAAGACTACCGACGGTGGTATCGTACTGGCCATCACCAATGTGAGTCTTGACAAGGCACAGACCATCGACTTCGACATCGACGGCTATAAGGCCAAAAACGTAAGCGGACGCATTCTTACTTCAAAGAACGTGGCCGACTTCAACGACTTCAACCATCCTAACGTGATCGCTCCCACTGAGTACAAGGATGCGAAGCTGAAGAAGAACAAGCTCACCGTGAAGGTGCCCGCCAAGAGCATCGTGGTGCTGAACATCAAGTAACACAACTCATCACAAACAAGAACCGCGACATCCACAAGGTGCCGCGGTTCTCTGTTTGACGGAAAAACATCTTACATCATTACTCCATAGAACCTACCACTTCACCACAATCTTCTTAATCTTGCCTTCGCTCGTGCGAATGATGTTCAGGCCTCGCTGAGGGGTGGAAATGCGCTTGCCGTCGATAGAGTAATACCGTACAGCTTTCGTTGCGTCATTATTTACTTCCTTTATTCCTGTCGTCTGCTTGTCGATTTCGCCAGTGAAGGTTTCATTGTTATTCTCCACGATTACGGTGTAGCGTCCTTTGGCGTAGGCAGAGATGTCGATGCTGAGGGCTACGATGTTGACAGTGTTGACAGCCTTTTCATAGACCACATTGCCTGATTCGTCAGTAATACGTACCTGATAGACATCACCGAGTGGATCGAGATTAATGCCTAACCGTAGGTCATTGTATTCACCATACAACGGTTGCTCTTGTGCCTCACCTCGTGTCTTGGGCTTTGTCTTGATCGTATGGTTGAAGTCGAAGCGGTGTTTCTTGGCATTCACTTCCTCAGGAGTAGCCCCATCCTCATATTCGTCGTTGAGATAAATGACTTCATCGCCAACGGTACATGACATTAGGAACTCCGGTACATGATCTGTTGTCTCAGGATAGGCATTTCTGGTCGGACCTTCAATACCACCAACACCTTCCAGCCAGGTGGTACTCATGATATTCTGGTCAATCATGACATCCCTGTAAGCACCTTTAAACCCTTCAATTCCTCCTGTCTGCTTCGGTCCTATCATAAAAGGTGGATAATCATCAATGAGACTCAGATTCTCATTGTCACCAATGGAGAAGTCATACATCAACACCATAGACTGTTTATCCTCGTCGTAAAGGTACACTTTCTTGTCTTCTTCGTACCATGCTCCCACTTTTGTCAAGGAAGGAGAATTATCTGGTAAATCCGGACTAACATACCGCTGGCACATCATCAGTTTGCAGGTCTTTCCGTCGATGATCGTGTCGCCATTGAAGTAGTAGTACGCAACCATTTTCACAATACCATCTGAAATCCCTAACGTGCTTCCCACCTTCCATACCTTGCCGTCTTCGATCATGGGGCGGTAGGCCATCTCAGGTGCCTCGGTACCTGCATATTCCTCAGAAATAGAGTATTCCCAAATATAAGGTGTCCAGCCCTTGGCTTTTGCTGCAGCTACTTGCGTGGTTGTCATCACATTCTGCTCATTGTTAACGTACATGACATTCAGACTTCCTTCACTCACAGTTGGCAGACTTTCCACAAGTGCATCCATTCCTATGCCCTTAATCTTGTTTTGAAAGCAGAACAACGTTGTCAGCGCGGTATTTTCCGACAAATCAAGCGTTTCAAGTTGGTTGGAGTGACAATCGACATAATCCAGTGCGGAACATCCAGACAAATTGAGTGTGGCAAGTTGATTGTTTCTGCAGCCCAATGTTTTTAGCGCAGAACATCCAGATACATCAAGTGAGGTCAACTGATTGTTAAAGCAAGATAACTCTTTCAAAGATTTATTGTCTGACACATAAAGTGTTGTAAGTTTGTTATCCATACAAGTTAAATATGTCAATGCAGAGTTCTTCGTTACATCAAGCGTTGTCAGCAGGTTGTTGGAACATACTAACAATGTCAGTGCCGTATTTTTCGATACATCAAGAGTTGTCAACTGATTCTTGTTGCAATGGACTCTTCTCAGTGCTGTATTCTTCGATAAATCAAGTGACTTTAATTGGTTGCTGTAACATTCCAAACAAATTAGTTTTGTGTTCTTTGACACATCAAGTATTGTTAACTGGTTGCCGGAACAGGCAAGTGTATCCAGTTCGGTACACCCCGATACGTCAATTGATGTCAAATTGTTAGCAACGCAGTTCAGATATTTTAATTCTTTGTTCTTCAATAAATTGAGTGACATCAGTTCATTGCCATCGCACAATAACTTTTCCAAAGCAATGTTATTTGACAAGTTGAGCATCGAAAGATTATTTGTCATACAATTCAACTCTTTCAAAGCGGTGAAGTACTCAATACCCATCAGGTATTGTATTCCTAATCGACTAATATCGATAGAAGGCACATGATCAAGTTCCTCGTTTGTCAAAATGCCATCAGCTCCATATTCTTGACTAAGCACCCAATTACGGAATTTTGAATCTATAAATGTCGTCTCATCAATCATCACAGCTTCCTTCAGCGCTACAATCTCCTTGAAGTTCTTCCATGGCTCAACGGCTTGGTATGCACTGATAGAAGCAGCAGGCACATGAAGTGTTGCGTTTTCAATATTGGCGGATCGGAAAACTTCGTTTTGTGTCTCTGGCACTTTCTCAGCATAGCAATAAACATCCAATAAGTTCAGACAATCGGTAAATGCTAAAAAACCAATAGATTTAACTTTACTACCGATAGTGATGGATGTCAGTCCAATGCATTCATAGAAAGCTTGATCGCCGATGGTGGTCACACTATTAGGGATAGTTATGGAGGTCAGAGCCTCACAATGGGAGAAAGTTTGTTCCTCGATTTCTGTCACGCTGTTGGGGATATTGATAGATACTAGATTTTTGCAGCCCCAGAAAGCACTTTGTTCGATGCCTGTTACGCTATTGGGAATGTTGATGGATGTCAGGCCATCACAAAGAAAGAAAGCCCAACTACCGATTGCCGTTATGCTGTTGGGGATGGTAGTATTCATACATCCTGTTATCAATTTATTATCACTTGTCTTGATAAGAGCATTGCAATCTTCACGAGAATCATAAACAGTGTTTCCTTTATCAACAACAATGGATTGTAAACCACTACATCCTTGGAATGCGCTCTCTGCGATGGCAGTCACGCTATTGGGGATGGTAAGGGATGTCAGACTAGTGCACATCTGGAAAGCCGCAACACCAATAGAGGTTACACCGTTTGCAATGGTGACGGATGATAGATTTTTGCAATTTTGGAAAGCAGATTCACCGATTGTTATCACACTATTGGGGATGGTTACGGATTTAAGTCCAGTGCAATAATAGAAAGCATAACCACCTATAGAGGTCACGCTATATGTAATGCCTTCGTATTCGACAGATTCAGGGATTGTGATATCTCCTCTGTATATGTTGTAATTTGCTGTTACTTCGGCTGCTTTTGTTTCTTCAACTAAGTTATAGCAGATGCCGTCAATCTCAACAGGGTCAGCACTTGCCAGCATTGGCAAGAACATCATGATGGATAAGAATAATCGTTTCTTCATTGTTATTTTTTTTTGTTTGATATCTATTTGCTGTTGAGTATCTGTTCCAGCGTAATGTCTGGATTGCTCTCTCTGAACACATCTTTCTTCAGCTTTAGCTTACGGTGCTGGACAGCAGAGATGGTGATGCAGTAGATATTACCGATGGTACGGTTGCTGATGCCGAGTCGGGTGAGGATACACAGGCGGATATCGTCTTCCTGCATTTCGGGATACTTCTCACGGATACGGGCAAAGCGGTTGTTGTCGATGGCGTTGAGCGTCCGTTCTATCTCACTCCATTCGTGCTGGCTGAGGGTGATGAGCGAGTCGCCACTTTGATTGAGTTTCTTAAGCACCTCCGTACGCTCAAGGATGAAGTTTTGCAGGAATGTCACCACTTCGTTTGACTGGTGCAGCAAAGTCTTCTGATGCGCTGCCTCCTGCTGGAGCCGGCGTTTCTCCTGTTCCTGCATGAACAGCTCGTTTTCAAGTTTCGATTGCTCTAATTCACGTTGCTGGCGAAGCATGCGGATGCGATAGCGGAGTGCCAACACTGTTGCAAGAAGGATGAGAACCGAGGCAATGACGACAACGAGGAGCGTACGCCCATACATCTTTGAACGGTATTCCAGTTGCTGATTCTCTATTTCCTGCTTCAGCGATGCCTGATAGTACTGGTCTTTCTGCTGAAGCGCCTTGTAATAGAAGTCCTCTATTTGCCAGAAGGCTTCGTCCACGCTGTCCTCCACCTCAGTGGCGCCCATCCTCCGGATTGCAATCTTTGCGAGGTTGCTCTGCACGATGTAGGCCAGATGGAAATCGCTGCCCGGTTCAATCTGCCGATAGACCGTTTCAGCCGAATCCAGCATGTTAAGACTGAGGTAACTGCGGGCCAGCACTTGTTGCGTGCCCGATTTTAAGTCGGATGTTGCCACAGACGCTGCGTGACGGGCATAGCTGACCGCCTGGCGATAGTCGTCCTTTGCCCAGGCGATGTTTGCCAGACTGGTGAGTGTCTGGCACATCATGTCCTTCATCTGTTTCTTCTTGGCAATATCGTAAGCGCGGTTGATGTAACCGAGTGCCTCATCGTAGGAATCTTCTTTGGCAAATGCCACTTGCGAGGCGTAGGTGCCGGCATAGTCGAGCAGCATGACATAGTTGCGCTCATTGTCGGGATGCTGCTCATAGACGGTCAGGGCTTTCTTCATCAGTCGCAAGGCTTCCTCTGGGTTGCTCTCTGATAATGCTTGCGCCAACCGTTGGTACGCGATATAATTGGTGTGCCAGTCCGCTGACTCTTCCGACAATTGTATGGTTTTTCGCAGCAAAGTCTCACCCTGAAGGATACTATCGTTAGCCAATGCGGCCTCAGCTTCCTCCAGACAACGTGCTGCCGTCAGTGCATCTGACTGTTGCGGTTGCTTACTGCAAGCAACTGTCAGGATGCTTATAATGAATATGTACAAGAATCTTGTAAACATCGTTTTCGTTATTTCTCGTTTGCAAAGATACGCCTTTTTTCTGAAAGTTGTATCTGTTGCCTATGGAAATAACTAAAACGTGAAAAGCCTGAAAACGGCTAAAAATCAAAAGGTTGTGAAAAGTCGCACACGATGCCCCATGGAAAATTTCCATGGATGGTATGGAAAATGGGGCGCAACTATGGCCTTATTATATTATAGGTATACGCCAGTTCGGGATAAGTAATTCTAAAACAACATAAGTTGTTTGGTGTTTTCAATGCAATATCCCTGCCGCACCTGTGGTTTATTATCAAAGAAGCAATATGCTACAGTATTAAAAATACTTTCCTGGGTTGAATGACATAAGCTTAACCTTTTTTATCCCCCAAAACTCGCATGAGTCGAGTTTTTTATCTACTTTTGCAATCACAAAAAGACAGATCAATCGGTAATCGATCTAAGTCGCTTGCCAAAGCAAGAATTTATCAGTATATTCCAATTTACCAAGGTTTGATATGAAAAAGAAACTCATCTCGTTAACATTAATAAGCATTGGCTTCATGCTGACGGCAAGTGCACAGCGTAAACAATCATTTGATGGGGGCTGGCGCTTTCATCGCGGTGCAGCCATCAATGCTGAGGCAGTGAATTACGATGATTCCAAATGGCGCGAGGTTATCGTACCCCACGATTTCAGTATGGAACCCGTGGCATACACTCACGACTATCGCGAGCGGCAAGAGGAGTGGAACGACTGGCAGGTGGGGCCATTCTCGCGACTCAGCATCGGCGACTCCGATTCGGGTCAGACAATAAGCGGTTCGGGATGGTACCGCAAGACGTTCCGCCTGCCTGGCAGTTCCGTCGATGATGCCATCCGTCAAAAGGTGTTCCGCCTGCGCTTCGATGGTGTTTATAATCAGGCTGAGGTATGGGTGAACGGCAAGAAGGCGGCGATGAATGTCTTTGGATTCATGCCCTTTGTTGTGGATTTGAATGCTATTCTAAGCGACAAGTCGAATCGCAATATGCAAGACGAGCAGCTGGTCACCATCGCGGTCAGGACAGTCAGCGAAGGACTGAACTGCCGCTGGTATGCTGGAAGCGGCATCTACCGCCATGTGTGGCTGGAGATGACAGACAAACTGCATCTGGACGAATGGGACACTTACATTGATGCGTCTGTGGTAGAAAAGAAGAGTGCAAAGGTCAGGGCTTCGGCAAAGATCTTCAACGAGAACACCACACTTGTTAATGGCAAAGTCAAAGTGGAGATAACGGATGCTGATGGCCGTGTGGTGGCTACCGCTGACAAACCCGTCAACGGGGCTGTAGTCTCCACCGAACTTACTGTGAAATCACCACGTCTGTGGTCGCCCGGTTCTCCCTTCCGTTATACCGCCCGCATCAGTCTGCATACTGCCTCTGGCGAGCACGATGCTTTGACAATACCATTTGGCATACGTACCATTTCGTTTTCTGCCGACAAGGGGTTCCTGCTCAATGGCAAGCCGACAAAGCTGCGTGGCGGCTGTGTCCACCACGACAATGGCTTGCTTGGCACTGCCGCCATCGACCGCGCCGAAGTGCGCAAAGCGGAACTGCTGAAGGCGCAGGGCTACAATGCCGTGCGCACCAGCCATAACCTGCCTTCTGAGGCATTCCTCTATGCGTGTGACAGTATCGGTCTGCTGGTCATCGACGAGTGCTTCGACCAGTGGGAGGAAGCCAAACGGCGCGATGACTATAGCAATTACTTCTCAAAGGAGAAACAGGTCATCATCGATGGGAAACCTGTGGGCACGGGCTGCACTAATTTTGAATACGATGCTGCTCTGATGGTGCGTCGCGACCGCAACCACCCCTCTGTCATTATGTGGAGCATCGGCAATGAGATAGCCCAGCGTTCTGACGTGCCGCGTGGCAAGGAGATTGCCGACGCCATTACCCGTGCCATCAAGCGTGAGGATGCCACGCGTCCGACTACCCTCGCTGTGAACGACTACTGGGACCGCATGCCGCAGAAGATGACGTGGGAAAAAGACTCGCCAAGAGCCTTTGAACTGGTTGAGGTGGGCGGCTATAACTACGAGACACGCCGCTACGAGAGCGACCATGAGAAGTTCCCCCAGCGCATTATGTATGGTTCAGAAACATACCCCAACGCCGTGGCCGCCAATTGGAGCGTCATCAATCGCCACCCCTATATCATCGGCGACTTCGTGTGGACGGCCATTGACTATATCGGTGAGGCGGGTCTCGGTCATGCCCTTGAGCGCAGCGACCGCGGACGATGGATACAGCTGCTGGCGTGGCCGTGGTTCAGTGCCTGGTGTGGCGACCTTGACCTCACCGGTGTGAAGAAGCCTCAGTCCTACTACCGTGATGTGGTATGGGGCGAGCGCCCGATAGCCATGGCTGTGCGTCCGTCGGTGACCGACGGTGAGTATGAAGATGCTCAGGGATGGTGTTGGACGGCAGAGGAGAACCACTGGAACTGGCACGACTGCGCCTACTACGATGGTCCGAATGCGTGTGGCTACCTGCCTGTTGACATCCGTCCGGAGAAGTACGACAATGCCACGCTGAAGACGGGTGTGGTGCACAACATCAACGGTCACCGAAGCGATTCCCTGCGTGTGAATGTCTATACCCGTGAGCCTCGCGTCCGACTGTCGGTCAATGGCCGAGTTATTGGTGAACAGGATGTCAATCAAGACACCTACACCGCCACATTCTGGGTGGCATACGAGCCAGGCGAACTGAAAGCAGAGGTGGTGAAGGGGAAACGTGCAGAGGTCACCTTCCGCACATCCGGAGTTCCTGCCGCCATACAGTTTATGCCTGTGAAGAGCGGCCGTCCTGCCGACAGCTCTGTCATCTCTTCCTCGCACAACGACCTTGCCTATATCTATCTCCGTGTGGTGGATGCCGATGGTAATCTCTGTCCTACAGCTGAGATACCTCTCGATATCAAGACCTCTGGTGCCCGACATCTTGCAGTTGCCGGCACAGGGCATCCCTACGACGTCCGTTCCTTCCGCTCGCTGAAACCCACCACCTTCCGAGGTCAGGCGCTTCTGATTATCCAGCCGCAAGATGAAAAGGGTGTGGTAAACATCACCGCTTCCTCGCCTAAACTTAATACGCAGGGAACGTTCAGCGTTGTCATGGAGTAATGACCTCACGGGGATCAGTGAACCCAAAGTCATATTCACTCCTGGCGTGAAATTCACTACAGGACTGGTGCTGACGTATGACGATATGCCAGAGCTGTCGGCTCCCATTACTATTGATGAAAACGGATTGTTTACCATTCATGAAATCTCTGTGATGGACAAGCAATAAATAATGTGAGGCACTCATGTAGCAAAATAATTAAGCTGTGACTTTGTTGTCACAGTTTTTTTATATACCTTTGCATCCTATTTTAACTTGATTGTATATGGAAATTATCAACCTTGTGTTTTTAGCTAAACGCGTTGCTAAACTTTCTCCAGTCATCAT
>Ga0247610_10006742_pt1 | contig 11890 bp, 8 predicted proteins | sample 174DNAGHGhighgp2_FD_193483 | JGI IMG/M metagenome (GOLD analysis project Ga0247610, IMG submission 193483) | Sheep rumen microbial communities from Palmerston North, Manawatu-Wanganui, New Zealand - 1742 DNA GHGhigh gp2 | ecosystem: Host-associated > Mammals > Digestive system > Stomach > Rumen ...
CATCGTCAGCATGTCGATAACGAATGCCCTGAACCCTGGCTTCACATCGTTTATTGAAACCGAATTGACTGTTACTGTGTTGTTTATTATGTTCAGCATCGGGTTTCTGGAATATTTCTCGTAGAACTCCACGACGAAACTGGCCTGCGGAGTATCATCCAATTTATCCAGATTGATGCTGCTGTTAAATGGACTGCTGTCGTTGACCGACAGACTGTTCAGTTCATCGACCCCGTAGAACGGGTATAGACGAAGGGTTGTCTCGGTAAGCATCGCTACGCATATTTTGGACATTTTCGGAAGAAGCGATGCGTCGTCAAAGTCAGATGCACACGAGAAATAATATGCGCTTGAGCTGGCCTCCTTCCACGTCCGAACGACGCTCTTGGAGAGCCCGCAACCTTGCAGCATCCTGTCTATCTCGTCGAATGTCATGCGAGTATAGTCCTCTTGATTACATCGGAAACATCTATGATTCCATACGGTTTGGCGTCACCCTCGGCAGGAATGTGGCATATCCACATCGCACCGACTTTAAGGGGAGTGTTCAGCTCCAGTATCGCCTTGTACATACTCAACTGGATACAGTAGTGATGATAGTTTATGTCATAGAAGTTTCCGAACGGGGCGTACATGTTCGTTGTGTACGGCTTCGGTTCAAAATCGAGGTGAGAATTTGTCTTCCAGTCTCCGATTACAAGCTTGTCGGATTCCTTGTCGTAAAGTAGGATATCCATTGTTCCGCAAATCAGGTGCTTCTTGTCATAGACGGGAAGTTCGGTCCTGATTGGAACATAGCGTTCAGACAATTTTGTAAACAATGCTTTACATTTAGGAATACGGCGGTCGAAATCGGCCTGAATATCGTCGTATTTGTACTTTTTCTTGAACTTGTGGTAATACGACTTTCTGGCCCACAGGTTTTCCATCACGCTGTGAACCTCGTGTCCGATATCCTTTCCGTATTCGTTCTTGTCTTTCCACATGGCAAGAACTTCTTTCGCAGTTACCTTTCTGCCAAGTTGTTTGGACATCTTGGCGGCTGTAAACGGGGCTACTTCCTTGTCGTTGAACTTGTCGTGATGCTCTTCGATGACGGTAGAAACGGACTTGTACACGTTACCCTCAGAATCGGTGTAACGGTGACCTTCATCCTCAAAATAGATATCTCGGAACGAATTCCAGAGGATATCGCTTAATTCATATAAGTTAGGAACCTTTTTAGTCATGAGTTTCCCTTTTTGTGGAAAGATACAAAAAAAGTTCCAGATTGTCAACTATTGCCCCCGAAAAAGTTATAAACTATTTTCAGTTAAGCATTGAGTACAAATATGAACAATAAACAGCTTTTTGAGCAGTCCGCTGGTAAGATTCTTTCAAGGAACCAGCTCGAAGGCGTCATGCGGCTCCACAATGCCCTGTTCGAGGGAGAAAACCCAGAACAAGTGGCCGAAACTGTGGCTGACGCCGTAAAGGACGCAGTTGACGATTCTTTGGATGCCATTGCCGACCAGCAAGTTGCCGATGACGTTTCCGAAGTGTCTTCAATCACGGTCAGTCCAGAAGACAAAATCCGCCTAGAATCCCTGTTTGGAAGCATGAGCGATGACGAGAGGGTGGCGTTTTTCGAAAGTCTTGACGACCAGCAGGTACAAATCCTCACGGAAGGACTTGGTTCTGCGGTAAAAACGTTTTTCAATTTCTTCACGAAAGAAGGACGAAAGGCAAATCGTTTCGACAAGTACAGCAAGCTTTCGAAGAAGGATGCTGCCATGACGAGCCAACTGGATAAATTCAGGAACCAGAATAACATCAGTTCGAAGACGGCTAGCAAACTCGACAAGCTGATGACAAAGAGGGACAAGACCCGTCAAAAGATGAACGACATCAAGTACAAGGCATCGAAGGACCCCGCAGAGTACCAGAGATTGGAGCAAGAAGGTCTGAAAAACGGTTCCCGAAACATCAGTCAAGAAACCATGGATGCCGAGAAAACACGTTTTGTAACCGAGAGGGATAACGCCCTCAATTCGGTTGAACAAAAATACAGGCCACAGCTAGATGCATTGGAAAAGCAGAAAGCACAGAGATTACAAGAGCTAAACGATAGTGAAAATGCTCTTAAAGACCTGTTGGAAAAGGAACGGAAAGCACCTGGAACCGTGCCTCAGTTAGAAATTTATGAAGCAAAGCACAGGGTGGCAACTGCCAAAGGTAATGTAACCCGCAACAACAAAAACTACAACACCGCTCAGGCAAACTATAACTCCGAGCGTGAAGCTATTAACCAGAGGTTCGACCCGCATATCAACGATATGGATAATCGAATCAACATGGCTCGACAGGACGCTGGCGGTTTCACTTATGGCACAAACAGTGCAAGGGTCAACAACGCCAACGTCGGGGGAGCCGCAGCTGGTGCTAACGGCGCCCGCAATGGCATGAACGGCCAGTTCAACAACCCGTTTGCAAACCCGTACATGAACCCGTACCTGAACCCTGAGATGTGGAGAAAGTTCACGAGAAGGTTCTCGACGATGGGTAAAATCAGCACAGCCCTGATAGGAAGCTGGCATGCATTCAAGGCAGCACTCGGTCTCGGTGCAATCGGCGCTTTGGGATATGGAGGCTACAAGGTTTATGACTTCTTTACGAAACCGCAAGAACTTGACCTGAACATTGGCGATGGAGACGGACGTATTCCGAAGAATGTCAAAACGGTTATCGGTCTCCTTGCTGGAGGCATTGGCGGAAGGGTAGTGGCAAAGTTCCTTGGATTTAACAGCACGACTGGAAAGAACGTCGGTTCACTCCTTGGTGCAATCCTAGTTGCATACTTCATGTTCCTGAACAACGGTGACGAGGAAAATGCAAAGGAAATGCTTTCTGAATACAACAATGCGTCATCGACCGAACAGGAAGCCATCGAAGAGGCTTTGAACTTTAAAGGCCTCGCCTCAGAATTGGAACAACTTTACCTTGAAAATTCGTCACTATAATGGTGTAAGGAGATTGCTATGAACAATATGCAGAGATACGACAACGCTCTTATGGAAGGTGTAAGTCCAAAGAGACTGGCTAAACAACGCATGAAGGCATTTATAGAGGCGGTAAGCGAAATCGCTCCCCGTGCTCTTGTAGAGGCCGTCGTTACGGCACATAAAGCCCTGTTTGAATTTGGTTACGGGAGAACCCCTCGTGGAGTCCGTTACGTTACGGGTAGATTCGCATCGGACCCAGAGAAGACAAACAACTGGGGCACCCAGACCGTCTACAACGGAAATGACTTGGTTGCAACGAATTCCCGTTTGAAGCCTCCTACATCTGGTGGAACTGACTGGCACAAGCAAACAAACACGGGTACAGCCGCATACAGGACGTATGACGACGTTCACACTTACAAGACCCGCCAGAGGATTGACCCTCGTGGCTATGAGCCGTCTTACAACGTAAGGATGGATGACCCATGGGAACGCAAAAGTTACTACGAGGTTCCGCAGCCACAACAACCGCCTCCTCCACCTCCTCAGCAGCCAGCTCCGCAGGCCGTACGTCAGCAGGCACCGCAGCCAGCTCCTAAACAGGAATGCCCTCCTGTTTGCCCAGCACCTGCTCCTGCTCCTCAGAAAGAGGACAACCGTGAAACCAAGACTGTACAGCAGGCTCCCGAACAGCCAAAGAAGAAACCAGCTGCCCAGTACAAATGGAATCCCAAGGACTTCCAAGAAATTCAGGGCGAAGGTTGCAGCGAGACTCACAAGTTTGTTATCAACCTCGTGTCATACAACAAGAACAACCGTGGTGCGGCAATGTCAACAGCTAGGTATCTTGCACAAGAAGAGCATATCCCTGGCATTTATACCTACCAGTACGATGGTCTTGCACAGAACACCACCCGTCCAGACGTATGGCGTGTTCGTATCGGTTACTTCAAGTCTAGGGCCGCTGCACGCTACTTCTTCCGCAAGTATGTATTCCCGCATGTTGGCAAGCAGTTCAACTGGTGGGTTGGAACATGCGATGGCGAAAAAGGTGACCTGAGAATGAAGAAAAACACGTTCGCACTCGGAAAAAATATCAAAGAGAGCGAATGCGTTGACACCTCGGTTGCACAGCAGAGTTCGGAACAGCCTAAGCAGAATGCGGCAGAAACTAAGGAAGCCCCGCAGACACAACAGGGTGCTGAACAGAACGCTAAGACCACTGTTCAGACACAAGCTGCACCGCAGGCTTCCAACGCCGCACCTCAACAGGGTTCCTCAACGGAAGTCGGCGAGAAATCAATCATGGACCTAGTTAACGGAAAGTAAGGAGTTAAAAATGGCAACGAAATATATTCTTCTATCCAAGCAGACCAACAAGCCTATTGACAAGAGGCCATACACGCTGGACCAGCTCAAGGAGAAGGTGTACGCAATCAAGAAGGAACAGAGCCTGACCGACGAACAGATGAACGAAACATACGGTTATCTTGAAATCGACGCCGACGATGGCGGTGTATCAGCTGAACAGAACACTTCTACTCCTACCCAGTCTGGTGACGACGAGTTCAAGTCAACAGAAAACAACGATTCCAAGTACGCATTTTCAAGCCCGAACGACATTCATTCGCCCGTAATGGATGACAGCATGGGTGGCTGGAACAAACTCGTCGATGACATGAAATTTGCTGACGACGATGTTGCACAGCTAGTCGCAAAGAGTAAAGACCACCTCAAAATGGAAGAAGGCAAGACAGGTAACTTGGCGATGAAGAAAAACGCTATCCGCGTCCTGTACCTGTATAACGAATTCCTCCGCTTCTACGACACGTACTGTGGCCCAGAAGGCGAGTTCCCAGATGCCCTTAGTGCATACTTCTGTTCCAGAGGACAACATCTTGGATTGAACCATACACAGGACGAAGAAGCATTCGACGTAATCAAGCGTGACATGAAAAACTGTATCGAGCAAATGTTCGATGAGTTCGAAGAATACTACGAGGAAGGTGGTCACCGTGAAGATGCCATGCAGGAGTTCTACGATGAAATCGCCGACTTCGACGATGAAATCAAGAACATCCACACATCTATCAACGAATTGGGTTCAAACTGCGAGAGAAACAATCGCTTTGCAGTAGCGTTGGCAAAAGATGACGCTGAGTTCAACAACTACTGCGGTGGACAGCCGAGTGCTGAAAAGATGTCCAAGTACATCATGGATATCGCAGTCAACAAGTATCATCTGTCAAGAATCAAGATGGACTCCAATGACCCGAACAGCACGCCAGAATGGTTCAGCCCTGAAGACCAGGCAAACACCAATGTCCGCCTGCACGATGATGTAAACGACTATCTTGAATTGAAGGATGCCAATGTTCTCAACTTCAAGCAGACTAAGATTCTTGATGAAAAGAATGCTCAGGAACTCGACAAAATCAAAAAAGAGTTCCAGAGTGGAAACATGAGCCAGCAAAAGGCTCAATCAGAAATCGACAAACTTGTGTCTCTCTCACGAGCCAAGCTAAGAACGTCACTTAAACTGTTCTTCGAGTTCATGGGAATCAAGGACATCAACATCATGAACAAGTTTGCATCAGGTTTGGGCCGTCTCGATGAAGACGAGTACAATGAGAAGTGGCTTTCTCTTGTAGAACACTACAAGGAAGCTATGGACAATAAAATCAAGATGTACACGAAAGCTCATTCTGGTGACATGTCTGACGAGAACCTCAACCTTTGTGTAGAGGAACTCAACGGTCTTCTCAAGGTCGCTGCCGCAATGGAAAAGGACGTTAAGGAGAAGAAGGGTGAACAGCTGTTGAGGGACGTGCAGCAGATTTCTGACTGCCTTGCCAAGGTCAAGAAAATGACCGCCGATGCAAAGAAATCTTTCGCCAAGCAATAAATCTATTTAACTCAATGCAACAAAGAAGCGGTCCGAAAGGGCCGCCTCTTTTATTTAGTGTGGGAAATCCGTTTCAAAATAGATTTCTGTTAAACGTTCGTTCGGTTCTGAACCGTCGTATTCAACCCGTACAGAATATATCGCAACAAACCTATCGAGCGTAAAAAAGAAACGCCTGACATCATCAGGGATGTTTCTTCCCATCGCATCATGTGAAACAGGGCTGAACGATGCTTCCATACATGGGTCGTCGGCGGTATGCCCAACGCCCTTATACTTGATGAAGACCGTCGGGTGTTTATCACGATACTTCCATGCTATTTCGCCAACAGCCGTCTTTCCGAAGAAAGACTGGTTGTAATCTGGATATTTTTTGTATCTCATGTTGACTCCTTAGAACAGGTCGCACATCATTTCAGTCTGGTCTTCCTCGATGTTCTCACCCCAGCCAACTGCCTTGAAAAGACGACCGAGGATGTTGGACACGGTGACCTTCCAGTGGCCTTCCCAGTCTGGTGTAAACAGTTGGAGCAAGCGAGGCGGGACTACATCGCCAGTGTAACCGATAGCCGTGATTCCAAACGGGTTGTCGCACACCTTGATGTACTTCATCTTGTCGCCAGCATGGATAGGTTCGTACGGCTTCTTCATGAGTTCCTTGTCGTTCAAGATAAGGTAATTCCAGACGGATGCAGCCTTTCTACGCCAGTCGATTTTCTTCAGCTCTTCCTTCGGGAAGTTAATCATCTCCGTGTACTCAGGCGGCTCTTCCTTAACGCCAGACGGGCAGGAAATATCGAGATAGGACTTGTCAAGAATCTTCTGTGTGTATTCATCCTTGATTTCGACAACACGCTTACGGAGGGTTTCCCTATCCATCGTATCCATCATGAGTTCCACCGTGTTCATCATACGTTCACGGGAGAACATGGTAGTCGATGAACGCACGATTTCGAGACCAGTGATTGCGTAGTGCGGATGAATCGGGAGGTCTTCCTTCTTCATGTCAAGGTACACGATGTCTTCGTTGGATTCAGCCACGCAGATGTATTTCTTCTTTGCCGTCACAATGGTCTTGTAAATGCACTTTTCACGTTTCAGGAACAATTCGTTCGTACGATATCCCCAAAGGTTAGCGTAGCTTTCCATGTAGTCATCCAGCTTCTCTTCGAGAATGGAAGCATCCAACATACGGCAGAAGTCGGTCAAGCGATAACGGTTGAGGATGACACGGTAACGCTTGTTCGAAATCATGCCATCCTTGTACATAATCTGCAGCTTGGAGAACTTGTACTTACTACCCTTGATTTCCTGCGGCTCCCTGTTCTTGGGCTTGTCGTAGACATCAGGGCAGTACGTATGGGACATGAGGGCAAAGTGCTTCTTGTAGGCCATCTCGTTTCCAGCGTCGAATTCATCCTTGTGGATAATCTGGTGCCCGTCATAAACGACAACCTGAACTTTCTTGCCCTGGTTCTTGCTGAACACCTCGTAGATGTCGTCGAACTTTGCGTAGAAGGAGTCGGTATCACCGTGGGACATTCTTCGTTGCAGGATGTCGCCAGTGATGTCGTAACCCCATTCCGTAGCCTTTTCAACATCGTCGAAGTCCACGTTCGCTTCGTTCCAGAAGATTTCACCGCAGTAGTCTGGGTTAATCTTCGGGGAGTAACCGAACGTGTTGATGAACCTCTGGTCCTTGGACAAGTCGTTGTTGATGTACTCGGCAAGGTGCTTGCAGGTGTACTTGATGAGCCTCTGACCGTAACCAGTAATTGACGCAGCATTGTCGATATCGTAGAATGCGAAGAACGGAGTACCGAGCAAGCCGTACAGGGAGTTACCAAGCACCTTGTACACCTTCTGCATCATATCGTATATTTCCATCAGTTCTTCGTTACCGTCCTTTTCGGCCTGCTTCTTCTTAATCTTGAGTTCAGCACGACCGTTGAACAGCTTTCTCGTAACCTGAGGAACGATACCTTCCACATCCTTTCGGTAGAACACCTGATACTGACCGTTATGCGTCCACGGCGACCTGATGAGGACCTTCTTTTCCTCCTCGGTCAGCACATAGTCGATAGGCTTGATAACCTTGGTTTCAGGGCTGATGTTGAAAGTCATCATGATTGACGGATAAAGGCTTCGGTAGTCATACGAAACCTCTATCTTGTAAAATCCAGGGACTGAATACACGAAGGCACCTGGGTATTCCTCCTTTGCAGTAGGCCTGTAAACGGGGAACACCATGTGCTGCTTGTGAAGGTGGTTCAGGACGAAGCCCACCATCATCTTCTTGGATTCGAACACCGATGTAATCGGGACACGAGCCTCAGCCGATGACATGAGGGCAAGGTCGAACATCTTTTTCTTGTTCTGGATTTTTCTACACAGGACACCGTCTATCACGTTATAGTACGAGAACTCTGAGGGATATGTTTTCCACGAAAGGTATCCATCAGGAAGCGGAGCCTTGTTCTCGCCCACTTCCTTTTCTGCGATGTAATCGAGTTTGTAGCTCGGTTCTTCGGAGAAAGTGTACTTCTTGTAGAGGAGGTAGAAGTCCATGACTTCCGTACCAGCGACATGAAGCTCTTTCTTCTTCTCGTCGAAGTAAGCCCTTTCGGTTCCAGCTGGCATTCTCGACATGAGCTTGAGAGGGATGCCCAGCTTCTTTGCACGGCGGTAAATGAACTCAGTATCGTATGCGAAGTTCCAACCAGAGAGGATATCTACGTTATGTTCCCTGATGTAGTTGAAAGTGCCCGTCAGGAGTTCCGCTTCGGTTGCACACTTGATGTACTGGCAGTTCAAATCCTTGTACTTTTCAAGGGTCGCATCGTCAACTTCGAGGGTTCCGAACTGGACGGAATAATCGGCAAAGTTAAGGATAATCAGGTTAATCGGATATTCGGCCAACCAAGGGACAGGAAACCTACCCTCGGTCGAAACTTCGATATCAAGGAAGCAAAGGTTCATGTCCTTGATTTTCGGCGGCTCAATGTCGTAGCCTTCATACTGCTGTTGCAGGAAGCGGCATCGGGGGTCAATGTCAATCTCGTTGAAATGGTTTGACGAACCCTGATACTGTCTCTTGATTTCCTTTTCTTCGTTATGGGAAAGGTAAAATTCGTAAACGTCGTTTCCGAAGATGTCCTTCATCCCGCACTCTACGGCACCGTATTCACCAAGTCTGTTCGTATATGAACGGTGCCTGACTGGCAATACCTCGCTCGTGCCGTCCACATACCACATGTACATCTGGTCATTGGCCGTATCGTGGTAAATCGTGGACCACATCTTCTTCTTTGGCAATTCTGCTGTCTCGCTCATGCTGTAACCACACTATCTCTTGTTTGCGTTTACTTTAAGCTTGCGTTCGGTATCTGGGTCGAAGAATCCAGTCTTGCTGTCGTAGAAAACCTTTGCTGGAATTTTCACGTCGGAGGAGAACACGAGGGTAACATCCATCCCGTTTGTGCACCTGTACGTTACGGACGGTCCGTTGGCGACAAGGATTGAACACTTGGTATCGTACGTCTGTTTCGAGAATGCGAACGCAGCCAGTACCGCAATAATAAGCAACATCTTTCTCATAATAACCTCATTTAATTAACTATATTATGAACAAGCTAACTATCTCAATGTAAATATACATTCTTCCCATGAAAAATCAAGGGTCTTTTTTTATGCAGCTCATAATCTCCTTGCAACGCATAATCCTTCGGCGTGGAACCCATTTCGGAGGGTTGCTCCCGTCAGCCGTGCATATCCACAGCATGTTGTCAACGGGGATTTCCCTCGGTTTCGGTATCTCGTCGAAAATCATGTCCGAAAAGATGATTATGCCCGAATACTTTCGCACAAGTTTATTATCCCTGAGCATGTCGAAGACGCACTGCGGGTTCGTTCCCCCACGCCCCGTCACGTCGAAGCTCTTGCGGGAACTACCTGGCTTGAACGTCATCGGAAGGGTGCATTTACAATCCCACCACGAAAAGTCTATCTTTGCCCCAGTGGCAATCTTGGCTATCAAGCATCCCGCATCGGACAGGTCTTCATCGGACATCGAACCCGAAGAGTCTGCAGCAAGGAGCAGATTGCAGTCGTAAACGGAACGCTGACCTGGAAACAGCAGGTTGTAACGCCTGTTCTGCCTCGTCCTCGTCGATTCCGTGCGCTGTGAGACCACCGTGCCTACGAACGAACGGATGATGCGCCTGTGGTCAACGGGAGGCTTCTGTGCTGCCAGAATCTTCATCAGGATGTCACCAGCGCTCAGACCCCAGCTAGTACCCGCAAAACCACCGTTTTCTTCCAGATGCTTCGTCTCAAAGGCAATGTCGCTCGCTATTGTCTCGTTAGGAGTCCAGTTATCTGAACGGGTGTCGTCACAGAAGTAGTCTTCTAGGGCTTCCTGCGGGGTTGCTGGCCCTTCGCTGCTCTCACCTTCGCCATCGCCGCTGTCCGAATCTTCGTCGCCCTCACCGCCACCAGACTGGTTTGCAGCCCGTTCCATCCACATCGCCACCTTCTCGTGGTAATCGCAGTCGTCATCCCATTCCTTTCCAGTCTCGTTCTTGTACAGGAGTTTGCCCTGCTCGTAGTAGATGCTGGACTTGCTCTTGTCGAGAGCGTCAGGGAAAGATGTGCCTGTAAGAGTAAGGCATCCCCTCGCCATGGAGTAGCAGATGATGTCGCTCGAAAGAAGGTTGAACCTATTGTCAACGGCACGTTTTGTAACGTGATGGAGAGCGATGCGGGAAGCCTCTATGTAGAGAATCTTCGCAAGGTCGCTCAGGTCCATCATCTCGGCCCAACGGCTGTTCACGACAAGGTAAAGGTGACCTGGCAGGTGTGCGTCAATCATCAGCGTCTTCGTCCTGTCATCCTCGACAATAGGTTCCGCCATGTTGATATAGCACAGGGCGGGAGCGTTCACCGACCCCAGAATCGTCTTTGCCTGTTCTATCTTGTATAAAGCCGACATTAGTTAACCTGATTGAACTCGCTGAAACTTGCTTTCAGCATTTCCTTCTTCTCCGCACCGACATGTTCCCTGAGGAGGGAAAGCCAGTTGGCCTTGTTATCTGAAATCTGGAATACAAGGTGTATCAGGTGGAAGTTGTACATCTGTGCCCGTATCTCGGGCTGGACGGCAAAGTAGAAATACCAGAAGTTCAGCGACATTTCCTTCGACTGCTTTCCTTTGTCGTACGCCTCGTCCATCTTTGCGATAACCCCGTCGCTCAACTTCGTAAGCTGCGGAACGCTCATACCGTCGATGATTCCCTTGTATTTCGCCCAGTCACTTTCCTTCGCTTTAAGAACCATTTCAGCATCGAGGGTGTTGCCATTCTTCCTGAACCATTCAGTGAAGTTCTTGGCCATGTCAGGGCCAAGGGTGGAAGTTGCGTCTATCAGCAGGGTTTCCATGCCTCCCACAACAGGGTTTCCATAAGCATCGACATAATCACCCGCCTTGTACGCATTGTCGAAAAGACGGGCGAAGTTTTCCCAAGACCGTGGGTTTGCGGTGTTTTCATCCTCGGAGTCAAGCTCGGTGTCATCCACGTACAGAGCGCTGTGGTGACCCGAAATGAAACGGCAAACGATTGGGTTGATGCCAGCGCTTTCAGCCCATTTGAGCCAATAGTTTGCATCAACTTCGACACGGTAACGGGCGAAGCGGGTGTACAGCGCACGGTTAAGCGGCATGACTTGGTTGGAGTCAACATTGGACGGGTTGATGGCGAGGACGACACGGGAGCCTTCTGGAAGGGTAAACCCGTTGAACGACTGTTCTGGAGAACACATCTTCATCAAGGCCGCAATGATTTCCCCCTTGGCCCTGTTGATTTCGTCGATAAATACCAGCTTCGGCTTGTCGCCATCCATCCAGTCAGGTTTCGTATGGTGGTGGACATGGTTCTCGATTTCAAGCAAGCCGATAAGGTCGCCAGAGTCGCCAGACTGAGAACAGTCCAGCACGACAAGTTCCAAT
>Ga0247610_10006743_pt1 | contig 11888 bp, 10 predicted proteins | sample 174DNAGHGhighgp2_FD_193483 | JGI IMG/M metagenome (GOLD analysis project Ga0247610, IMG submission 193483) | Sheep rumen microbial communities from Palmerston North, Manawatu-Wanganui, New Zealand - 1742 DNA GHGhigh gp2 | ecosystem: Host-associated > Mammals > Digestive system > Stomach > Rumen...
TCATTACTATTAATTTATTCTTAGGTAATTCTAGATTAATATTCTTTAAATTATTCTCTCTAGCACCTTTAATTATGATTTTATCCAAAATAACACCCTCTTAAACGTATGATAATATATTATCATAATTTTATAAGATTTGAAAGAAAAAGTAGTGGATAATTCCACTACTAATTGAAAATTATTTATTCTTATTTTTCTTACAAAATAAAGCTGCATATCTATCATATAATCCTGTAATATATAATATCGCAATAATTATAGATCCTAGTGTTACTCCTAGTAAAAATCCCTTAAAGAAATCTAATATATGATTACCATTAATATCTGCTGTAAGTAAAATAAAATAAGTCATTAATGTTAATAAACCAAATATTAATAATACTAATGTTATTACTCTAGTTCTTTTAAATTTTGTTTTTGAATAATCTGATACACTAATTGCAACTTCTTTAATTTCTTCTGTCATATTTTCATCCTTCCTTTTACCATTTAATAATTCACGGATGTCAACATTAAAGAATTCAGCTAATTCTATTAAAATATCAATATCAGGTAAATTAGATCCTGTTTCCCATCTAGATACTGTTCTTCTAGATACATAAAACTTTTCTGCTAATTCATCTTGAGTGATATTTTTTTCTTTTCTTAATTCTTTTATAAATTCACCAATTTTAACTAAATCCATATTATTGCCTCCATCCACTTAAATATTATAAAAAATATGACATTAATTAAAGGACATACCCTGTCTCAATTATAGACAAGGTATGTCTCTTTTAATTTATTCTTTAATTTTTTCTAAGAATTCCTTCTCTTCCATTATATAAATACCTAAAGATTTAGCTTTTTCATATTTAGATCCTGGATTCTCTCCTAATATTAATATATCAGTCTTTTTACTTACTGATTCTGATAAAGAACCACCAAATGATTCAATTAACGCTTTAGCTTCAGTTCTTCCCATTGATTCTAGTGTACCAGTTAATACACATTTTTTATTAGTGAAATAATTTTCTTTTATTTCACCCATATTATATTCCATATTTAATCCTAATTCTTTCAATTGATTTATTAATGAAATATTAGCTTCATTATGCATAAATGAATATAAGCTTTCAGCTATTCTAATACCACAATCAGGAATAGATGAAATATCTTCAACGCTTGCGTTTAAGATATTATCCATAGTTTTAAATTTCTTGCAAATTAGTTTAGAAACCTTAGCACCTACATGTCTTATACCTAAACCAAATAATAATAAATCTAAATTATTATTTTTAGAATGATCTATATTAGTAATTAAATTATCAATTGATTTTTCACCTAAGCCTGGTATTTTAATCAAATTATCATATGAATTATTTAATCTAAATATTGAAGCTATATCTGTAATATAGCCTTCATTAAATAATAAGAGACATAATTTATCACCAAGTGTATCAATATTATATGCAGGCTTAGACGCAAAATGAATTAATTTATTTACTAATTTATCCTGACAATATTCATTAGGACAATAATAATCTGCTTCCCCTTCAATTCTAATTAATTTAGTATGACAGCAAGGGCATGAATCTATCATCTTAAATGGATATGCATCATTTCCTCTTTCCTCTACTATAGGCTTTACTACCTCAGGGATAACATCTCCTGCTTTATGGATAATTACCATATCATTTAAATATATATCTTTTTCTTTAATATAATCCTCATTATGTAATGTAGCTTTTGATATTAAAGAGCCTTGTACAAATACAGGTTTGAAGCATGCAACAGGTGTAATAACACCAGTTCTACCTACCTGATATATGATATCGATTAATTTAGTTTTAACCTCTTCAGGTGGGAATTTATATGCGATTGCCCACTTAGGATATTTAACTGTTTCACCTATGATATTATGTAAATTCATTTCATTTACTTTAATTACTATACCATCAATATCATAAGGTAAATCAGGTCTTTTAATACCCATTTCATTAATATATTCAAATACTTCTTCAATATTATTACAATGCTTATATAATTTATTAACCTTAAAGCCCATATCCATCATAGATAATAAAGCTTCCTCTTGAGTTTTAACTTCTTTATTTTGATTATAATACAAGAATGCATCTAAATTACGTGATGCCGCAATCTTACTATCTAATTGTCTTACACTACCTGCAGCTGCATTTCTAGGGTTAGCAAATAATTCTTCCTCGTTAGCTTCACGCTCTAAATTTAATTCAATGAAGCTTTTCCTTGGCATGTATATTTCGCCTCTAACCTCAATGTTTAAATTATCTTTTAATTTTAAAGGTATAGACTTAATAGTTTTAACATTATGAGTAATATCCTCTCCTATTTCTCCATTACCACGAGTGGCTCCTCTTTTTAAAATACCATTCTCATATAATAAAGAAACAGATAAACCATCTATTTTAAGTTCACATAAATATGTAGCATCAGCCGCTACATTTTTAACTCTTTTATCGAAATCTCTAAGTTCATCAAACGAAAAAGCATCACTTAAGCTCATCATCTTTTCTTCATGCTTAACCTTAATGAATTTAGATAATACTTCTCCACCAATTCTATTAGTGGGTGAATCAGGTGTTTTTAATTCTGGATTATCATTTTCAATTTTAATTAATTCATTCATAAGCTTATCATATTCATAATCTTCCATAATTGGATCATCTAAAACATAATATTGATATGATGCTTTATTTAATATTTCTTTTAATTCATCTATTCTTGCCATAGTAAAACCTCAAAACAATTATAACATAATTAAAATAATATTTCATTTAATATTAATATGAAATTAATAAATAAAAAAGATAATAGAAACCTATTAAAGGCATATTAAAAAACAACCTTAGAATTAGTCGAACTAATTCTTTAGGTTGTTTCTTTTAATCTATCTTTTTAATTGATGGGTGATCTGCTTTTAGCTTTTTAATACTGTATTCTTGACTAAATGCTACAGTAATAATATCACCATTTCTTGATACTACTATTCCATCACCAAATAACTTATGATTTATCTTATCACCTTTATCAATAGATACTATTTCTTTAGGTTCTTCTTCCTTTTTCTCTATTACATTTCTAAATCTATTAGGAATAGTGGTATTTGTCTTTTTAGGCTTTATGTATTCAGTATAGAAATTAGGGTTCATTTCATATATGAATGCTGACTTAGGATTATTTTGGAATTGTCCATAATGCATTCTTGAATAAGAATGAGTTAAAAATAAATTCTCTTTAGCTCTTGTTATACCAACATAACAAATTCTTCTTTCCTCTTCTAACTCAAATTCAGATTCAATATTAATGCTTGGGAAGATTCCATCCTCCATTGCCACCATAAATACTGTTTTAAATTCTAATCCTTTAGCTTGATGATATGTTGATAATCTAACTGAATCATCATTTTGAAATTCATTATTATCAGTTCTTAAAGATAAATCCTCTAATATAGCTGTTAGCTTTTCTAAATTCGAACCTTGATAGAATTCATCAGATTCTTTAAATACTGATTTTAATTCATAAACATTATCCATTCTCTCATCAACTATATCAGAATCACCATATTCTTCATCTAAATATAATTTATAATTGAATTCATTAATTATTAAATCAATTAAATCAGGTAATTTATAATTATCTAATTGTGAATAGATAGAATCTATTTTCTCTTTAAATATAAATAGATTATTCTTTCCTTCTCCGCTACCATTATAATAAGGAATTGAATTAAATAATGATAAGTTTAATTCATTAGATTTCATTTCTAATTTATCAATTAATGCGTTACCTATTTTTCTTTTAGGCTTATTAATAATTCTTTTAAATGAGAAATTATCATCCTTATTAATTATCACTTTAATATATGATAATATATCCTTTACTTCAAGTCTTTGAAAGAATGATAAACCACCATATATTTTATATGGAATTTTATTTCTAACTAATATATCTTCAAATTCTCTTGAAATTGAATTAGCACGATATAATATTGCAAAATCACTATATTTATCGCCCTTTTCATGTAATTCTTTAATTCTATCTATTACAAATGAAACCTCATCATATGATGATTGAGCTTCATATAATATAGGCTTTTTTCCAAATTTATTATTTGAGGTCATAACCTTCTTAATTTGATTTGGGTTATTCTCAATTACTGAATTAGCTAGATTCAATATTTCAGTTGTAGATCTATAATTTTTTTCAAGTAATATTAATTTAGTATCAGGAAAATCATTTCTCATCTTCATGATGTTTTCTATTTTAGCACCACGGAATGAATAAATTGATTGAAAATCATCACCTACAACAAATAGATTTCTACTACTTATTGTTAAAAGCTTCATAAGCTTATATTGTAAGGTATTAGTATCTTGAAACTCATCTACCATTACATACATAAATTGATTTTGATATTTATGTAATATATCTAAATTAGATTCAAATAACTTAATTGTATTAATAATTAAATCATCAAAATCTAATAGATTTTCTCTTTTTAAATAATTATTATATAATTCACTTATTTCATTATAATCATGTTCTATAGAACGTTTATAGAATTTTAAATCCATTCTATTCTTTTCTTTAGATATATATCTTAAAGCTTCCTTTGGTTTTAATGAATATTCCTTATCCTTCATTAAATCCTTAATTATTTTTAATTGATCATCATCATCAATTATATTAAAGCCTTTTTTATATGGACTAAGCTTATCAATATCATATCTTAAAACTCTAACACAAAATGAGTGAAATGTAGATACCCATAAATAATTAGTATTTATATTTAGTATATTTCCTATTCTTTCTTTCATTTCAAAGGCGGCTTTATTTGTGAATGTTACTGCAAGTATTGAATATGGATTAATTCCTAATTCTTGAATTAAATATGCAATTCTTGTGGTTAAAACCTTAGTCTTACCTGAACCAGCACCAGCCATTACCATTACAGGGCCTTCTGTATTAGTTACTGCAAGCCTTTGAGCGTCATTTAAATTGTTTAATAAGTCCATTAATTATTCACCTAGGAATTCTTCATAAGTTGTCATTTTATCAGTAATAGAGCCATCTCTATTAAATGAAATAATTCTATTAGCTACTGTTTGTAACAACTCAGCATCGTGTGATGAAAATAAAATATTTCCCTTATAATTAGTCATACCTTCATTTAATGCAGTAATAGATTCAAGATCTAAGTGGTTAGTTGGATCTTCAAATATTAATACATTTGGAGACTCAAGCATAATTTTAGAGAACATACATCTAACCTTTTCACCACCACTTAAAACATTACATTTTTTAAGTGATTCTTCACCAGAGAATAGCATACGACCAAGCCATGAACGAATAAATGATTCTGTTTGATCTTCAGGTGAGTATTGTCTTAACCAATCTACTAAGGATAAATCCTTATTGAAATATTCCTTATTATCCTGCATCAAAAAGCCTAATGATGTAGTAACACCCCATTTGAATTTGCCTGTATAATCAGTATCCTTACCACTTAATATATTAAATAATGTAGTAATTTGAACACTTGATTCAGCTAAGAATGCAATCTTATCATTTTTATTTACAGTGAATGTTAAATTTTCAAACACACCTGGCTTTGATAATTTTTCAACAAATAAAATATCATTTCCAACCTCACGTTGTGGCTTAAAGCCAATAAATGGATATCTTCTTGATGATGGTTCTATTTCATTAACATCAATTTTTTCAAGTAGCTTCTTTCTTGATGTTGCTTGACGTGATTTAGACTTATTAGCACTAAATCTTTGAATAAATTCTTGTAATTCTTTGATTTTTTGTTCAGCCTTTTTATTTTGATCCTTTTGTTGTTTTAAAGCTAATTGACTTGATTCATACCAGAATTCATAATTACCAACATATAATTTAATCTTACCAAAATCAACATCACAAATATGAGTACAAACATTATTTAAAAAATGTCTATCGTGAGATACTATTAAAACTGTATTTTCAAAATTTAATAAGAAATTCTCAAGCCAACGTGTAGATTTATAATCTAAGTTATTTGTTGGCTCATCTAATAATAAAATATCAGGATTACCAAATAATGCTTGAGCTAAAAGTACCTTGATTTTAATTTTAGCATCTAATTCTTCCATTAGCATGTAGAAGCATTCCTCAGGTACACCTAAGCCTGATAATAATGTTTCAGCATCACTTTCTGCTTCCCATCCACCAAGCTCTGCAAATTCTGCTTCTAATTCTGCGGCAAGTAATCCATCAGCCTCATTGAAATCTTCCTTTTCATAAAGCTTATCCTTTTGTGTTCTAACTTCAATTAATCTTTTATGGCCTAATAAAACAGTATTTAAAGCTGTTTCAGCATTATATGCATTTTGATCTTGTTTTAAAACGCTCATTCTTTCTTTTTTATCTATAATTACTTCACCAGTAGTTGATTCTAATTCCCCTGATAAAACCTTTAAAAATGTAGATTTACCAGCACCATTAGCGCCAATAATACCGTAACAATTACCTTTAGTAAATTGTAAATCAACATGCTCAAATAATTTTCTTGAGCCAAATTGAATTCCTAAATTAACAGTCTTTAACATAATAAAATCTCCTTTATAGTATTTAAAGGGCTCCCCTTTAAGGGAGTCCTCTACATTTTAAATGATGATTTTAAGCCACATGTTCTATTGAAAATCAAATCATTTTCTTTAGAATCTAAATCTGTTACATAATAACCATTTCTAATAAATTGGTAATGTGTAAGCGGCTTAGTATCCTTTAGTGATTCTTCAACAAAGCCATTTAATACTTTAATTGAATCTGGATTTAATCTTTCCATGAAATCTAAATCCTTATTTTCTTCTGTTTCATCAAGCATTAAAGGCTCAAATAATCTAAATTTAGCAGGAAGGGCAGTCTTAGCTTCAACGAAATGAATATTACCATTTGGCTTTCTTTCTTCAAAGCCTGTACCACTTTTAGTTTTAGGATCATATGTTGCATGAATTAATGTAACATTTCCATCCTTATCCTTTTCACATGAAATAGCCTTAATGAAATATGCATGCATAAGTCTAACCTCAACATCTAAGGCAAGACGCTTCCATTTCTTATTAGGCTTTTGTTCAATGAAATCCTCACGTTCAATATAAACCTCACGTGAAAATGCAATTTTTCTTTGTCCTAATTCTTCATTTTCAGGGTTATTAGGACAATCTAAATATTCTATCTTATCCTCAGGATAATTATCAATAATAACCTTAATTGGATCTATAATCGCATTAGGTCTAATTGTTTTTAATTTTAAATCATTTCTTAATTCTTCATCTAATTGATCAGATTCAACTGTTGAATTAACGCGTGATAAGCCTGTTGATAAAATGAAATTTCTAATAGAATCTGGTGTGAATCCTCTTCTTCTTAATCCACATAATGTAGGCATTCTAGGATCATCATAACCTGATACCTTACCTGCATCAACTAAGGCTCTTAAATAACGCTTAGACATAATTGTATTAGTGATATTTAATCTACCAAATTCATATTGATGAGGAACATGCTTCATCTCACATTTTTCAATGAACCAATCATATAACACTCTATGATTATCATATTCAAGTGAACAAAGTGAATGTGTAATTCCTTCAAATGAATCCTGAAGTGGATGTGCAAAATCATACATAGGATAGATACACCATTTATTACCTTGTCTATGGTGATTAATATGTAATATACGATACATCGCTGGGTCACGCATATTAATATTAGGGCTAGACATATCAATCTTAGCTCTTAATGTTTTTTCTCCATCCTTATATTTGCCATTTTTCATTTCTTCAAATAGCTTTAAGTTTTCTTCAATACTTCTATCTCTATATGGTGAATTCTTACCAGGTTCAGTTAATGTACCTCTATATTTGCTCATTTCTTCTTGGCTTAAATCATCAACATAGGCAAGTCCCTTTTTAATTAATAAAATTGCCTTTTCATATGTAGCCTCAAAATAATCAGAGCCATAGAATACATTTGCTGGCTTATAACCTAACCAATTTAGGTCATAAATAATACCATCGACAAATTCTTTATCTTCTTTAGCTGGATTTGTATCATCAAATCTTAAATTTGTTTTACCATTAAATGCATTAGCTAATTCAAAGTTAGTTATAATAGCTCTTGCATGTCCTATATGTAAATATGCATTAGGCTCTGGAGGAAATCTAGTAACTATTGAATCTACCTTATGACTCTCTAGGTCTTGTTGCATTATAGTTTTAATAAAATTATTTATTTCAGCCATATAATAATCACCCTTTAAAAAATATACTACTATTATATAACAAAATGTATTAAAACTCTATATTAAAGATAAATAAAAAAGAAAAGCTTGATATTTTATATCAAGCATCATTAATGACAAGAAAATAATTTATGTGTTTTAAATTTATTTGATATATTCTTTTTTATATCATCTATGTCATTATTTATATATTCATTTATTTTTCTTTCTAAATCAAAATATTCTTTAACTTCATCTTTACTATATAAATTAGCTTTAGATTTTATATAATTATTTTTTAAATTATCAATATTAGGATAATAATTAGAATACTTTAAAGCTTCATTATATAATGATTCATTAGTCTTTAATGAAATAATTTCATTTTTATATTTAATATCAATTAAATTCTTTAATTCAATTAATCTTTTAAATTCAGATATATTATATAATTCATTTAAATATTCATTAATTAATTCATCCATTTATTTTACCTTAATATTTTTTGATTTTAATAAATTAATTACTTCGTTATTATCTTTTATAGGATACATCATCATTCTATTTTTAAATATTAAAAAATAATCATTAACTATTGAACAAGAAAAGATATCTTTATAATTCATTCTTTCAGATGAATTAATATTTGCACCTTTTGTTTCTATTAAGAAATAACTTTCAAAAAAAGTATAATGATAATGTAATTCTTCTATTACATTTTTCTTATTCATAAACTTAAATAAGAAAAGAAGGTATGTTGGCAAAAATATTAAAAAGAATAAACTACATGAAAATAAATATTTGAAATCATCATCGTCTTTAAATATATATAATACTGTACTTAAAATAAACATTGATAACATAAATATATATACAAAAATTAAAAACTTAGATTTTTTTAATAAATTACCTTTTTTAATTTTGCTAAAATCATCATTAGTAATAACACATTCAAAATCTAATAAAACATTTTCTTCCAATTTAATCACCCTTGTACATTTTATCATATAAATTATATTTTTAATATAAAATTATTTTCTTTTATGCTATAATCTTTTTGGTGATTATTATGTATTATGATTGTGATATTAAAAAAGAAGGTAACGAAGTATTAAGAGAAAAATGTCAAAAAGTTTCCCTACCTTTAACAAAGGATGACCTTCAATGTATTAGAAGCTTATATGAATATGTTATTATTTCTGAAAATGAAGAATTAGTTGAACAATATAAAATTAGACCAGGTGTTGGTATTGCCGCACCACAAGTTGGTGTTACAAAAAGAATGTTCGCGATGAATGCAAATGATTTTTTAGACGAAAAAAAGACTAAATATTGTTATGCAGTAATTAATCCTGAGATTATAGGGAAAAGCGATTTACAGGTTTATTTACCTGGTGGAGAGGGCTGTTTATCAGTTGATAGAGAAACTGAAGGATTAGTTACACCAAGAGCTTATAAAATATTAGTTAAATTTGTACAATTAGATTTAAAAACTAATAAGGTTAAGCATGTTAAAATGGAGCTTGAGGGCTATCCTGCAATTGTGTTCCAGCATGAATATGATCATTTAGATGGAATTATGTATGTTGATAAAATGTTTAAGCCTGAAGAATTAGATAAATCAATTCTTCCACTATATACACTAGATGAAGATAGTGAAAATGAAGAGAATAATGAATAAAAATGCTCAATGAGCATTTTTTATTTTTATATATAGAATATTGTGATATAATAAACCTGTTTTAAATATAAAAGAAAGGATAAAATAAAATGACTGCAAAGACTAAAAATATTATTTTAGCTGTTATTGGCGGATTAGTTTCATTTTTTGCATTATGCTTATTTTTTAATACAAAATTTAAGGATAGCTATGTAAAAAAATCATTTAAGATTGAGGGTAATACTTTACAAATTGGTAAGACTTTCTTTAATACAGAACATATAGTTGGTATTTTACTTGGTATTTGTATCTTATTATTCGCAATTGCCCCAATCATTATAAAAGAAATTAATAAGTCAAAGAAAATTCAATGTTTTTCAATTATAGCTGCAGGTGCTTTAGTATTTATGACTAATTTAATCATCTTCTTCTATAATTCAGATGAATTTGATGCAGCTTTAGATGACAATTATTATAGATTCTTTGGTACTATTGTAGGCGCAGTAATTATTGTATATGGTGTTATTAGCCTATTATTAGTACAAAAGGGTAACGAAGATTAATTTGAATAATTAATCAATATTAAGCTATCTTTAGGATAGCTTTTTATTTTTATATAAAAGAAAAAACCGACACATTGTATCGGTTATAATTTTAAGTGGTGCCGACTATAGGAATCGAACCCACAACCTACTGATTACAAGTCAGTTGCTCTACCAATTGAGCTAAGTCGGCGATGGTGGAGGACAACGGGCTCGAACCGCTGACCCTCTGCTTGTAAGGCAGATGCTCTCCCAACTGAGCTAGTCCTCCAAAGCATGACGAGTTTATTTTACACTACTAAAACTCGCCTGTCAATTATTAATTATATTAATTTAGATTTATCTACCTTAATACAAGGTCTAATACCACGTGGTGCAAATACTGTAGTTCTATTATCAAGACCATGATCATCTATACAATAAACTACTTCACTTGGATCAATTGAAGTTCCTTGATCATCTATTTCATCATCAAATGGCCATGGTGAACGAGTATAAAACTCAATAGCGGCAAAATAGAATGAATTTGGTGATTCTTGATTAGTTGATGCACCTTGGGCAATTAAATAATCTGATGCGAAGGCATATCTATCATCCTTTTTAGTAAATCCGTATTCTTTATTATCTTGATCAGCACTACTAATTAATGAAACATAATCAGTTGTGTTTTCACATAGATATTTATTATCTTCTATTCCGTCACCAACACTTAAATATGAATTATCCCATTCAGTTTCCATAATGGCTTCATTACTTTCTAAGTATATGTTATAAAATTCATTATTTAAATATTTTCTAACATCACTTTCTGCATAATTATTTGCATAAGTATCTTCTTTTACATTTGATCTATTAATAAATGTTCTAGTAAATAATATATATTCAGTAGTTAATAGTAAATAATCATCTGTATTTTCTAAAATTCTCCATGTTATAGGACTTACAATAAAATATCTTTCCTCACCAATACGAACTTTTGTTTTAGTCGTACGGAATAAAGTATCTGTTTCATATTGTGGATTACATTTTAATTTAGCATATTGTACTCCATTATATTCATAATATCCTAATGAATTTCTATTTGTTAGCTTATCAAGCTCGTCAACTATTGTTTGATCAGTTAAGACATCTTGAGGATAAAAACCTAATTCAAATGTTTTATATTTTGAACGTTTATTTTTATATTTACAGCTTGTTAAAGATATAGATATAAATAAAATACCAAATATAATAAGCATAAATCTTAATTTTCTCATTTTTACACCTCTTTCTTTATAGAAAAAAATAAGTAATACGATTGTATTACTAGAAAAAAAGAAATGGCGCCCACTGAGAGACTTGAACTCACGACCCCCTGATTAACAGTCAGGTGCTCTAACCAACTGAGCTAAGTAGG
>Ga0247610_10006744_pt1 | contig 11888 bp, 16 predicted proteins | sample 174DNAGHGhighgp2_FD_193483 | JGI IMG/M metagenome (GOLD analysis project Ga0247610, IMG submission 193483) | Sheep rumen microbial communities from Palmerston North, Manawatu-Wanganui, New Zealand - 1742 DNA GHGhigh gp2 | ecosystem: Host-associated > Mammals > Digestive system > Stomach > Rumen...
TAGGTCATCATTATTATCGTCTTCATACCAGTCGTCGTCATCATAATCGTCGTCTGGATCTACTTCTTCACAATCTTGGAATATTAAATCGGCTAATTTCTTTTCATCGCCATTAACACTTTCTAAAAGTTCTTTAGATTTACAAGTATAGAAGTCATTATAATCTACATCGTCATAGTCATTAAACGCTCTATAACGTTCATCTTGCATTTCTTCATATACTGCTTTTATTTCTTCTTCTGTTAAGTCTAAGTCTATAGTTCTCTCAAGTTCTTTTTTCATTATATATCTACCTCTTTTCAATATAATTATACACTATAATCTCTCTAAATCCACCATAAATGATACTTTTATTTTTGCTATTATGTCAGGGTATAAAGTAAGTCCTATTGTATAATCTCCAAATTTATTTATTGGTTTTTCTAGGTCTAGCATCTTACTATTGAATTCTACATCTGGATATAATTTTCTTAACTGAGTTAGTATAAACTTCTTTGTTACTGTATCACAAGGACTTCCATCTGGGTGTTTACTAGCAGTAGCCATAATTAGTGTTCCATCTATTTTATCACATAATTCTTTGGCTTCTAACATTTTTAATACTTCTTTTTCAAATTGTAGGTTTAGTTCTTCCTTTAATTTGTTTTCATTTTCTTTATTTGCTAGTACTGCTTTCTTTTCTTTTATTAAGAAATTTGCATAACCATTTGGAAAATCTTTTGTTTCGTATTTTTTACCTTTTCCTTTTATATCTTCTGTTAAGATTACTTTCATTATTTACCTACCTTTGTTTCTGTTGATAAACATTCAGTTAAAGTGTTTTGTAGGGCTTTTAATAAATCCATAGTATCATCAGTTATCATATCATAGTCTGCTTTTGAATCTCTGATGCTTGCTAGTATTTTACCAGTCTCCATTAATGTTTCCTTTTCTTCAGTTAGTAAATACATAACTTTTCTTATTAACATACTTAATTACCATTCCTTTCGTATTATATTAAAATCGCTCGAATTTTAAACTTTTATTAACTTTATGAATAATTATATATAAGATAAATAAAATCGCAAAAAACAAGCGATTTTATTACTTATTAAAACTATTTATATATTCTTGCTCATCAATTAAATATACAGTTCTATCTTCAATATTAAACCTACACCAGTAATTATTTGCATAATTAACATCATTATTATAATCCCTTATTTTATTTAAGGTATCTATATTTAATTCTGTATCTGTTTTTATTCTGAATTCTATCAATTCACGTTTATCTGCTAATGTTTTTACAACAGTGAATGGATTTGAATAACCAATACATAAGGCTACTGTCATAGCCATTAAATCAACAGCCACTAAGGCTATAAAGGTATATGCTAATAATTCATAAATAAGTTCATAACGTTTTAATGTTAAAATTATAAATACTAATAGTAATACTATTAAGGCTATTAAGAAAAAGAATAATATCATTTTAACTACCTCTTACTGTTTTTAATGTTTCCAATTATCACAAAGCTTTCCAATTTCTTTTAAACCTTTTTCGGCATATTGAATATTTTTAACTTTAAATGAAAAGCCAATATTTTTTTCTTTATTGTAGTTAACTGATTTAACTACAATACCTTCATGTTGGAAATAATCCTTCCATAAAACATCATTCTCTGATGGGTGGTAGCAAAGTCCAGTATTAATTGTTAATGGGGTCCAGGCAATACCCTCGGCATATTTAACTAACTTATCAACTGTATCAAATTTACCCATATCTTTAACATAGTCTACTAAAGGTACACGCTTTAAACCAAGTTCACTTACAATTGGTTCCATATCATACCAGTTATGTTCAACCCATTCCTTACCAATTAATTCTTTAACCCTAAATACAAACCATTGTACTTCTTTAAAACGATAAATATTTTCTTGAATTGATGGACCTACTTGTTCACCTTGAATCATTAATAAATGACCAGTTCTTTTATAGTAAGCCTTTAACTTATTAGCAATATCATATCTCTTGGCAGTTGCATAGAATACAGTGCTATCAGATTGACCTTCTACTAATCTATTATTTCTTGAACACACATAGAATTCATATTTCTTTTTTGGATCTAATGAACAGGTAAATGATTGTCCTTCCATTTTGGCTGTGATAAATGCAGGCATACCAGGAAATTGAGACATAATACTTTTGCAGTTTTGAATAGTTGTTTCATCTGACTTAGAAATAATATCAGTAGGGAAAGTTCCTTTACAATATTTATTTCTTCTAGCTTTTAAATATCTGTCACCAATCCATCTAGTTAATTTATGCTTTAAAAAGAACTTAATATATTTAGGTACTTTTGGCATCTTAGTTGGAGATGCATCCTCGATTGGTTCAAATTTTCTAATATTTAACTTATCTGTAACATCAGTACCGGCTTCTAACTTTTCAGGAACTCCAGCCTCTGTTAAAGTAACACAAAGTCCCCAAGACTTTACACGGTCTCCGGCAGTTCCATCTGGATTTTCCTTTTTACCCATAACCATAGGCTTAATTAAGAATCCATTTAGGTCTGCCCTAAAACATCTCTTTCTTAAGAATTCCCATTTTTCATCGACTGGTAGAATACTGTCTTCTTGGATGAAAACCATCTTATCTCCTACTTGGCAGTCATTAGGAACGATTGCTTCATAACCATTTTCTTTAAAAGTTACTACACAAATTCTGTCCTTTTCAAACATCTTGTTTTTTGTTTCAATACTAACAATTGATGCTAAATCTCTCATAAATAGATTTCCTCCTTAACATTTAATTATTATATTATACAATACTTTTAATAGTTTTTAATGGTTTTTAATCATTTTAATTTAATACTTTTTAATAGTTTTTAATCATTTTTAATACTTTTATGTTTTATTAGTCTTTAATACTTTTTAATATTTTTGAATAGTTTTTAATATCTTCAGGAGTATATTTATCACTTATATATTGAAGATAATTACGATTCTTTAAATATTTATAAATATCAACATCAGTATCTGTTTTAAGTAGTTCCCTTATCTTTGTAGCACTTATAATTATGACATCTCTTGATACTGTAAGTTGACTAATTCGTTCCCTTACATGCTCACCTAACCATTTATCCCTACCAACTTCTTGTCCAGTAATTACAAAATCTGGTTGTTCATTTGTATATAATTTAATAGTATTTAATATATAATTACCCCAAGCTGGTACATAACCAATACCTAAATCTACTAGAGGTAGGATTATAATTTTATCACCATAAATTTTTTGAAGCATTTCTTTTCTTTCTTCAAAAGTAAATGGATTACTTGAAGTTCTAGATTCATTAGCCGAACCAATTAGGACTATAAACTTCTCACATAAATCTAAACCAATATCAATTAATTGTTCATGCCCTTTATGCACAAATTGAAATCGACCAACTGTAAAACCAACTTTAAATCTTTTCATTATAGTTCATTCTCCTTTAATACTAATACATTTACTTTATGTGATAAAACAGTACACGCATCTAAACCAATTAGACCTGGATATTTATCTGATTTATAAATAGGATTATTATCTTGTGCTAATTGTTTTTCTTTATCAGTGGCATAATCTAGACTATTCCAAAAGTCGCTTGTATGCCAATGACCACATACTAGAACTTTGCCATCTGCTTCTTCCTCTTTAAACATTCCATTTTCATATTCGGACCAAGGACATCCCCAAGTTGCTTGTTCCCATTCATAGTCACTTGACATTGTTCGCCAATCTTTAAAATAATATTTTTCACCTGTATCAAAAGACTCATTACCTAAAGTAACTGTTTTATACTTTAAAGGAATAAAGGAATGAACAAATATATACTTACCTAATTCATAGTAATCAACCCATTCATCTGAAAATATCCAATTAATTATTTCTTTAGTCTTTTTATTGTTAAATAACTTAAGAGTTCTTTTGTCAATTAATTCTTTTTCTTTTTTTCTTTCAGCTTCATATTCAGGTGTTCCATACTTGTTACATCTACCTTTAAAAAGAATTTGATTTAAAAATTCATATCTAGTAGGTTCTTTTGCCAAATAACATAAGGTATCAAAAGTTCCATTATGAACATCATAAGAATCTTCATAACCCTTTTTCACAAGATCTTTTAAAAGGATTTCGTGATTGCCTCTAATTAAGATTCTTCTTTCTTTTGGAAGGTCTCTTAAAAAATTATAAACTTCTAGGGGTTTAGTTCCTCTATCAAATATATCACCACAACTAATAATAATATGGTCTGGATTATTTATATCAAATCCATTTTCATTTAAAGCTGTCATTAGTTCATCATAAAAACTATGAACATCACTAAATACGAAATAGGTTTTAGCCATTACTATTTCACCTCTTTATTCTTTTAATCTTCTTTGAATTGCCTCTTTTAAATACTTTAGGTATTCTTCATCTTGACACATTGCTTTACCTTCATTGTCACTAACTTTAGCAACAGGTCTACCATTAACATATTGTAATTTAATAACAATATTTAAAGGTTCCTCACAAGTATCATTAGATACAAATGTACCAATTCCAAATGAAACATTAATTCTATCTTTAAAGTAATCATAAATCTTTTGAGCCTTATCGAAGTTAAGACTATCACTAAATAATAAAGTTTTAGTTTTAGGGTCAATACCTAATTTCTTATAATGAGCAATAATCTTTTCTCCCCACTCATAAGGGTCACCTGAATCATGTCTTACACCTTTATAACAATTTGCTTGTAAAACATCAAAGTCTTTTAAGAATAAATCAGTTGTTAATGTATCAGTTAAAGCAGTACCATTATCACCATTGTATTCTTCAAACCATTCTTTCATAGCATAATAATTAGAATAGGCAACTGGATACTTACTAATACCTTGATACATTTGAACAAACTCATGAGCATATGTACCAATAGGTGTGCAATTATATTTCTTTGCTAAATATAAATTACTTGTTCCTACACAATGACCTGTCTTAAGCATTTCACCTACAACATAGTCTTGCCATTCTCTACTTAGTCTTCTTCTACAACCAAACTCAGCAAACTTAAAACTATATTTACCAGTTAAGAATGATTCAATTTTATGTGAATTTCTTAAGAAGGCACTATCTCTTAACTTTTGATAATCATATTTAAATCTAAAATAAACTTCATTTACTATTTCAAGTAAATAAATTTCATATTGCATACACATATATAAAGGTCCATTAGCTTCAATATGTAACTGACCATTATCCTCTAACCAAGTCTTTACATAATCCCTTAAAGGTCTCCATACTCTTAAGAATTGAATATAATCTTCCTTAATAAATCTAATGGTTCTTAAATAATTTAATTCATCCTCCGTATATGTTAAAGTACATAAATGATCAATTTGTGCATTGATTTCATCTAACATTGCATATGTAAATTTAACATCTTTATTACGACATTTAAATAAATATGTACCTAATAGTTGTGGATGTTTGTGAAACATTACCTGACCCATATTCCATTTATAAAGGTCAGAATCTAGTAAACTGTTAATAATTGGTTCTAATTTCATCATATTTTAATACCTCTCTCTTTTTCAATAATTATACAAGAAAAAAGAGTATACTCATATATACTCTTGTAACTTTTTATTAAATACCTAAATAGGATAATAAAGTAGTAATTCCAAAATAACCTGTTAAGGTTAAAGCTAATTCATTATTATTTACTTTATCAATTAATTCGTTGGCTTCAAATTCTACAACTTCTATATCTTCATTATCTTCAAGATGCTGTTTATCTAGTTCACCAATTTCAGCAATTGAAAAATAATTTGCTTCATCTGTTAAACCAGGACAAATATATAAAGGAGTGTCTTGTAATAATACTATGTGTTTAGTATCTGCACCCAATTCTTCTTTTATTTCCCTTTGAATTGCATCCTCTGGTAATTTATCTTCCTTATCAATTAAACCGGCACAGAAGGAATATACATATTTACCAACGGCACTTCTAAATTCTTTTATCATTACAATTTTAGGAATGTCATCCTCCAGTCTATATGTAAAGGCTTCAACTGCCGTAGGAGTTGCCTTATCCTTATTGATGGCTAAATTATCTTTATCATTTCTACTTACAAAGAAATAGTCTCTAGGTTTATTATCTGTTAAATAGTGTGCTGTATAAAATTTTAAAAACTTTTTATCTAAGTTCATATCTACACTTAGTAGCTTTTGATCCTTCATTAGTTATTCTCCTTTGCTATTTTACTTACTAAACCCATATCAACTAAACCATTATAATTTGTTTTAAAGAACTTCATAACTGAAGGAATTGATTTATCATCTAAGGCTTCAATTAAAATTCTTATTTTATTTTCGGTTAATTGTTCAGGTAAATATTTCTTTAACAATTCCATATTGTTTTCAATAGTCTTAACATTTTTATTTCTTTTTAGTTTAATAAATAATTCTTTTTCTTCTTCGAGTTTTTTAATTTCTCTTTTAATTATTTGAATTGAATTAGCATCATCTAATTTATCTAATTTTAATTCCTTTGCCTTATCTTTTAAATAACCATATACTAAAGAGATTATTATTTTATCACTTTCTCTTTTTTCTTTTAAGGCTTTTATCATATCTTGATACATTTGTTCATAAATTAACATTAAATCTTCACCTCTAAATCTTTTGCCTCGTATTTTGGCATTAATACTAATTTATGTAAATTAGCTTTATGTAATTTATCAATTTTATTTTTATGTTCTAAATTTTCTATTTCACCAGTTCTGATATATTTATCTAATTCTTCATAAGTAAATCCTAATTTTTCTTCATCTGACTTACCACTCATACCATCACTTGGAACTTTTTCAATTAAATCTTTTGGTAAACCTAGTTCATATCCTAATTCCTTAACTTCATGAACTGTTAGATTGGCAAGTGGTGAAAAATCACCTACACTATCACCATACTTTGTTGAATAGCCAACCCAGTCTTCTGATAGGTTACAAGTGTTAGCTACTCTTGCATTACCTATAATTGCAGCAACTCCGTATAAAGTTGTCATTCTAATACGTGCAGGAGTATTAGTTTCATAAACATCATTAAACTTTTCTGCGTAGTTAGTTATATAACTTGAGCAGGTTCTATTTATTCTATGTATAGACTTAAATCCCTCAAATATTGATTGTCTTAACATTAGAGTAGCATAACCAATATTTACACAAGTATAATCAATACCTAAATGCTTAACTAATTCTAATGATTTATCAATATCCTTTTGTTCACCATCTGGCATTAATACACCAAATACTTTTTCTTTACCTAATGCTTCTACACATAAAGCAGCAGTGATTGAGCTATCCTTACCACCACTAATTCCAATAACAACTGTACAATCACCTACAGTTTCTCTAATCCATTCAATAATTTCATCTTTACGTTTAGACATTATTATTTTCCTCCTCATCAAGATTTATTAAATACGTATCAATTAACAATGTTATAATTAAACTTAAACCGGAACCTATTAAAAAATAATAATTAGTTGTAAAGAAAGCGATTAAGAAAAAAGTTAATACCAAAATAAGACAAACTATTAAAGTCCAAAAAGGTAAACTGGTATTAAACCTTTTATTATTCATTTTGATACCTCCATAATGTACAAAGTATAACTAACCATACAATTAATTTTATAGGTAGAAATACAATTATTAATATTATATCTAGTAAAAATGCAACAAATGTATTTATGGCTAAATAATGTTTAATGTTTCTAAATGTAAAATTATAACAACATTCAACGAAAGTATATTTTGTTTCTGTACAAAAGGCTAAGAATAAACCACCATTTATAAATACATATAGACTACAAATTATCATTATAAATACATATAAACTATTACTCATTTATGTTTATCCTAAATAATGTCTATATGACACATTTTCATTGCTTCTAGTGCATTTTTATGACTTTCTGGAGTAACTCCGGCACAACAACTTTCTTTTACCTTAATAGGAACATTAGGGAAAATTGATTTTAAAATCATAACATTACTAATTACACAAATATCTGTACAATATCCTATAACTTCAATCTCGTCAAAATTAATCCAACCGTGAGAATATAAATATTCTCTCCAGCCTTTATAGCCAAAGGTATCTTTTAAAACAATATTACATTCATTACCTTCTTGTACTTCCTTATCTCTCATTACATTAAGAACTTCTACACATAATGCCCAACCCCAAGTATTCTCAATACAATGTTTTACTGGAAGTTTTTTACCCTCTAATGTATCTAGGTAATTCTTTTTATGTGTATCTTTTGTAAAAACAATAATACCATCCCAATTTTTTATTTCTTCACATACATTAGGAAGTTTCTTAATTGCTTCTTCATTTCTTAAAGCACCTGTTACGAAGTCATTTTGAACGTCTACCACAACTAATAATTTCATTTTAAATATCCTTTCATTTTATTATAAACAAAATTTATAGAACTTTATAAAATTATAAATTTTCTTTATAACATATTTTTATACTATTTATTATTCTATTAGAATATACAATTAAAATTCCTTTATTTAATTAACTTTTTATTATTCCATTATACTTTTATAATACATTTAAAACAACGCAAAATAAAAGGGTTTACTTAATTGTAAACCCTATATATTTATTTATTGTTTATTCTGTTCTTCTTCTGTATCTACCTGATTACCTTTAGCAAATCTACTATTAAACCAAGCAATCAATTTTGCTAAGTCATCTTTGTTATTTTGTAACTCTTTCAATACTTTACTAGAAATTTTATTTTTAGCTCTACTATCATCTTGATTAAGTAAATTAGCTAAATCAGTTAATTTTTGAGCAACCTCTTTTGATGTAATTTTAGGTGCCCTTAAATTTTGATGTTGGACACTTATATAAGGTGATATATTTTTTGAAACAGTCGATATACCTTGTGCTTGTATTTTTTCAGCCGCTTTTTCAATATCATCATTTAGTATATCATATAATACTTCAAATAATGTATTTTTAATATTTTTAATTTTATTTTCCTTAGCATCATATAAATACATATCAGGATGTTTCTCTACTTGATTTATAACACTTGTTTTCAAATTTTCATATTTTGGTGGTTGTGGTGTTAACATAAACGTATCAACATCTTGATCTGTTTTTAATTTTTCAGTTTTATTTTCTTTAAGATAATCTGATACAGCCTTTTTATAAGTTTGATTTACTTCAGCCGATGCCTTTCCTTTAGTACCAGTATTACTTTCACCATTATTATTTAAATCAGTAGGTTTTTCTAATAAAATTAATTTTGTAATAGTAACTTTATCATCATTAGATTGTAAATCAAATAATACTTTTTGTGATTTCATACTAAATGATTTAATTGTTTTTAGCTGTCCACTATTATCTAATTCAAAATAATCATTTACTTTACCATCAAAATTTTGAAATACAACTGCTTGATTTAAATCATTTATACCTACAAAAAGGTTATTAAGGTAATCTGCTCCACCCTTACTACCGTAATATACCTTAACAATATTATCATCAATAAATTTAATTTCTTCATTACACATTAATTTATTTTGTGTGTTAATTTTTAAGGTATAATTATTTTTATCACTTGTGCTTAATCTATAACTTGCTCTATTATCTTCCTTTTGTAGTTCTTCTTTATTTAAGATAGCATTAAGTATACTTTTTATTTCGGCTTGAGGAGTTCCTTTATACTCTGTAAGTTCATCAATCTTAATTTCATTTATTTTATATTCATCATCTTCCTCAAAATGATGTGGATTATTTTTTGCAATTAATAGTGGATTGTCTTCAATTGATGCAGTAGCCCTTCTTAATATTAAATTCTGAGCTAATATTGAAGCCTTAACTTCATCATCATCTGAATTTAATCTTAAACTAACATTGTCATCTATTATTTTTGGATTTCTAATATATTGTGTTCTTATATTTGTATATGTTCTAAATAATTGTCTTGTTTCGTTTAAAGGTAAATCATCGAAACAACCTGAATAAAGTGCATTCAATACAAATAAACTTTTACTATTTAATTTTTTTAAACTGTTTGCATCAATAACATCATCTTGTAATAATAAATATGTTACGTGACTTACATTTGCATTATTTAAAGAATCAATTACTAATTTACTATTACAACCTGTTTTACTAGCTTCAATAATAAACTGGGCTTCCTCACAGTTTGTAATATTTTCATCTGCATAAACTTTATTTTTTATTATAGTTTGCCAATAAGAATTTAATAACCTAAATTCCCTAGCACTAAATCTATCGAAATAATATGTAATTATAACTTCTAATGGTAAATTAGATTGTTTTAGATTTACCTCATCAGTTTTAAGTTTATCAAAAACAATATTTTTTGTATTAGGGTCTCTATCTAACCATTGCTTTACATCCTCTTGCCATTTTTTAACATTTGGTATTGAGGTTTTTGTTGCCCTTGTTGCGTGAGCTTCATCTGTCAATGTCGCTGTTTGTGTATTTAGATCCCATTGAAGATAATTTTTATCTATTGTATTACCATTTTGATCTTTTGCATTTATGGCTCTAACTACTTGAAAGTTTTCATTTTTAGAATTTAAAACATTTTCAATTAATTGATTTCATTTATTATCAAATTGTGATCAATTAATTTCATCTGTAACATTTTGATCTATTTCTTTTGCATGACCTAAAAGTAATGTTTTCATTTCATCTTTTTCAGGATCAAGAAATTCATTTAAAGTATTTACAACTTTATCAATATCTTCAAGAAGCTTCTTACTCATTAATCGTCATCCTCCTCTTGATCTTCATCTGTTTCTTCAACAATAACAGACATATTAGTTTTAGAATAATCTTTTGATTGTGACCTGTCAAATGTAGAATTTAACATTGGTCCAAGTTCACAAATAATTTCAGAAGGATATAATGCACTAACTTTCATATTTATTACCTTAAATACTCTACCTTGACTGTTATCAATACCACTAGGTATAATAAATAAAGCACCAACTTGTAATTTTGGTAAGTCATAAGGGACAACAATTAATGTTGACCCTTCTGCTAATTCTGCATTCCAACCCATCTTCTTTGCTGTTTTTTGATCTGGGTGGTCTTGATAAATACAACCTACCAAAACTGGTTCATAATAATGTGTATCTAGTTCAGCCCAAGTATCATATTGTTTAGAATCTCTTGGGGCTCTGTATATAACATTAATACCCATTAGTTTAACCATTTGATTAAACCATCTTCTGTGAAGTTCAATATCCTTTTTATGTAGTAGTATACCAGTATCTTTATCATCCATAATTAGATACCTTCTTTCACTATAGTGTTAAATTAAATTTATTGTCATCCACGTCATTAGTTACAATATATTCATTATCATTTGAAGGACTTAAAGTAAATTTAACATCTGTATCACTATCTACTGATTCAAATACACCGTCAATCTCAATATTACCATGTACCTTTTTAACATTTTTAGTTCTATAGGCTACTACATTTTCTCCATCGTTGGCATAATATTCATTAACACAATCATCAAATTCTTGAGTATTAAATGAATCAAGATTACCTTCTAAATCGTCTTCAGTCATTTTATTAGTTACTTCATTTTCACAATAAGCCAATTCTTCAGCTTCCTCATCAGTTAATTCTCTTTGTGTTTTTAAATAATTTAATTCACCAAGTCTTGATTCTACATCTTTAAAATCTGTATTATCTTTATTCATTTCAGTGTCTTCATTTAAAGATTCATCTTTATCTTTTAATCGTTGTATAATCTTTTCTAATCTGTCCCAAGCTGTTTCTTCTGTAATTGTTTTATCTAATGATTCCTCAACAG
>Ga0247610_10006746_pt1 | contig 11886 bp, 5 predicted proteins | sample 174DNAGHGhighgp2_FD_193483 | JGI IMG/M metagenome (GOLD analysis project Ga0247610, IMG submission 193483) | Sheep rumen microbial communities from Palmerston North, Manawatu-Wanganui, New Zealand - 1742 DNA GHGhigh gp2 | ecosystem: Host-associated > Mammals > Digestive system > Stomach > Rumen ...
GCTGCCCGCGTAAGCTCCCTGGCCCTGCTGCCGCAAGGCCGTCCGGAAGCTGCCCGCCGCGCCCGCGCCATGGTGGCCAAGATGGACGAACTGGGCTTTGGCAACTGCACCAACACCCGCGCCTGCGAGATGGAGTGCCCCAAGCACGTCACCATCGACCATATTGCCCGCCTGAACAGGGAGTATTTGAAGGCCCGCTTCAGCGAGTAAGCGGTTATTGCATAAACGATGAACGGGGTCCTGACGGGCCCCGTTTATTGTAATGAAAAATGAGCCGATTTAAAATTTTTTGAGCCGATTCAAATAAAAAATGAGCCGATTCTTGAAAATCAGCTCAAAAAACACTATTTTTGGCTCAAAATCGGGACAAATGAAAAAAGAAGTCATTATTGGTTTCCTTCAGGAACATCCTAATTCTTCAAAAGAAGAAATAAGGCAGGGAATTAGCTATACCAGTAGCGATGCCACACTCAAACGGCTCCTTAAACAATATGCAGAGGAAGGGTATATTGTGGCTTTGGGTAACGGACGTGGCAGGACATATGCAGTCACAAAAGATACATATACAGACAGAAAATATCCTGACGGAATACAGACTTTTGAAAAAATAATTCAGCAGAATTATCTGTATGTGGACAAAACCGCTTTACTGTGGAAACTTGTCAAATGCGGTTCCGCAAATATTTTTCTAAGCAGGCCCCGTCGATTTGGAAAATCACTGTTAATAAGCACTTTAAAGGCTTATTTTGAAGGAAGAAAAGAGTTATTCTCTGGGTTAGCCATAGAACAATTGGAGCAGGAATGGATTTCGTATCCGGTGATTCGGCTGGACCTGAGTACCGCAAACAATGCCCTTGATGAGCAGCAACTCTATTTGAAATTAGGTAACACTCTGTCAGAAAGCGAGGATATTTTTGGTGTTTCCCATAACGATACCTTACCAGGAGAAAGATTATATAGTCTTGTCAAATCGGTTTATGAGAAAACCGGAAAACAGGTAGTTCTGCTCATTGATGAATATGATGCCCCATTATTGAGTGTCCTGTATGATGAAAGCAGGGAAACAAGATATAAAAGCATAGTCAAGGAGTTATTCTCTCCCATTAAAAAGATGGATCCTTTTCTTCGTTTCACCTTTTTGTCGGGAATTACCAAATTCAGCCAACTTAGCATTTTCAGTGCTTTAAACAATTTAAGAGACATCTCTCTGGAGGATGAGTACGCGTCATTATGCGGTTTTACAGAAGATGAAATATCAAAGAATTTTAAGTACGATATTGAAAAGTTGGCCCATACGCGAAACGAAACTTCTGCGGAAGTGTCCTCCTTGTTAAAACAGCGCTATGATGGTTACCATTTCAGTCCTGCCTGCAAGGATATATATAATCCGTATAGTATTCTACGGGTGTTTTCGTCGATGAAGATATCGGATTATTGGTATTCTTCCGGCACACCAACGATATTGATGGACACGCTTAAGCGCTTTGATACCGACCTCTATGAAATTGACGGTGCGGAAGTAACGTCGTCCGTCTTCAATCAACCTACGGAAACAGTAACCAACGCGGTATCCCTCTTTTATCAAAGCGGATATCTTACCATTAAGAAATATAATCCTGCGTTTGACACATATGTATTATCCATTCCAAATGCAGAAGTTCGGGCGGGTCTGATGGATAATATTCTTCCCATCCTCACCCATAAGAACCAGATAGAGTCGCAGAACCTTGCCATCCGATTTAAAAGGGCTCTTGTGAATGATGACATCGACACCGCCATAGAACTGTTAAAGGCCTTTTTTGCTTCCATTCCCTACCCGGAATTCGGGAAGGAATCTCTGAATACGTTTACCAAGAAGGAGGCCTATTTCAAACGGCTGTTCTATATTGTCTTTTCTTTCATGAATGTTCAGATTTATACCGAAGTCATGAACAGTGAGGGAAGAACGGATGTAGTGATGTATCTTGGAAATACAGTTTACGTTATTGAAGCCAAATTAGATGGTTCTCCGGAAGAAGCGCTCAGTCAGATTCATGAAAAAGGATATATAAGCAGGTATGCGGGGGATACGCGTAATGTTGTTTTAATAGGGCTAAACTTCAGTTCCAAGACACGCACTATTGACAGTTGGAAGATGGAATGTAAGTAATTTATTTTTAAGTACTTGTATAATTGAACGGGGTCCGTTTCGGGCCCCGTTCGTTGTGCTAAAGTGTTGGGTGGTAGTTGGTTATATACCAGGTTTCATTAGAAGGAATAACCTAATCCGATAGTTAAGGTATTACCCAAAGCCGCAGAAGCAGTGAGATAACTCACATCCAGGTCCTGTATTCCAGGCTACGTTTTAGCTTTTTTGTTGAAGCGCAAGTACATCCTCCAGCGGTAAATGGGTGTGCTTGGATACAAATGGCGCATCCAGGCCATCTGCGAGCATGCTTTGGGCCAATTCCCGCATAGCTTTGGCTTCGCCTTCTGCCAGGCCTTTGGCGTGACCTTTTTCTTCCGCAGTTGCCAGTTGATTTGCCCTGTCTCTTTCGGTTGTCATATCTTGAATGTATTCGGAACGTTCCTTGGGAGCAAATTTATTAATTTCCGCAGAATTAAACAACAAATCAAAGATTTCACCCTTCAACTCCCGCGGCCGCTCCTCCATCTTCGGCATGTTCTTCAGGGCATAGCAAAAGTTATCCAGCAGCGATGCCTCACTGGTCATTGCCTTCCGGCAATTGGGGACCTCCAGGAAGATATATTCCATCAAGGACAGTTTCGAACTTTCGGATTCGCTGAATGCCAAAATCATTGCCTTTGCCTTTTCCCTGGCTGCGGAAATCGAGCGTAACCTTATATCACAACGCACGCGCGAGGCGTTGGCGGCCAAACGGGCTGCAGGCGTGAAGTTAGGACGTCCCTTCGGGAAGAGCCGGGAGCGGAAACGGTTTGAGCAGAAGGAGGCCTATATCCGCGCGCAATTGGCGCAGGGAGTTACCATTGGCAGCCTGGCGGAGGAATTGCATGTGCACCGCAATACTTTGTCCCGGTATTTGAACGAGCGGTTATAGGTTTTTGAGAGGGGACAAGGAGTTGAAAGTGAGCAATGAAGCTATTTGTAAAAAAAATTAAAAAAATTTAAAGTTTTAAATTATCAAAAAAACTTGTGTATTTTTCATAAATTATAACTATCTTGCCCTAGAGTTTAATCAAAAAAAGATTTAAAAACCGAAAAAGACTTAATTAATCGCATTTAATGCACTTTTAATGGCATTTGCAAAATTGAAATTGTTTTCCAATCTTTGCAACCGTATATCCGTGATTTTATACGGACAAATTTTAGTGTATTGCTTACGAGAGACTATGAAAATCGTATCAATATTTATGTTTAATTAATCTATTGTGCTTATGAAAAAAATCCGCATTTTTTTCACGGCCATGGTATTACTGGCTCTGTCTGTAGCAGCCCAGGCACAGAACATCACTGTGAAGGGTACTGTGAAGAACGAGGCTGGTGAGGCTATTGTGGGTGCCAACGTGCTCCTGCAGGGTAGCCGCACTGTGTATACCATGTCGGACGTTAACGGTGCGTTTACCATTAACGTTCCCGCCAATGGTGTTCTGGATGTGAACTGCATGGGTTATCAAGATGCCCAGATTCAGGTGAACAACCGCACTTCCATCGCCATTGTCCTTGCAGATGACAACCAGCTCCTGGAGGAGACCATCGTTGTGGCCTATGGTACCGCAACCAAGAGTTCCTTCACGGGTTCCGCCGCCCAGGTGGAAACTGAGGTCATCGAGAAAAAAGTGGCCACCAGCGTTACCAGCGCCCTCGCAGGTACCACCCCTGGTGTGCAGGTAACTTCCGCCAGCGGCGACCCGTCCGGCGGTGGTGCTCCCACGATCCGCATCCGTGGTATCGGTTCCATGAGTGCCTCCAACAGCCCGCTCTACATTGTGGACGGTGTTCCGTACGATGGCTCCATCTCCGACATCAACCCGCAGGATGTAGAGTCCATGTCCGTTCTTAAGGATGCTGCCGCCAGCGCCATTTATGGTCACCGCGGTGCAAACGGTGTTGTGATTATAACCACCAAGAAAGGTAAGGCCGGCGACGCCCAGGTGAAGTTCGATGGCCGTTGGGGTGTGAACTCCCGCCTCATCCCGCAGTACGACGTTATCACCGATCCCGGTCAGTACTACGAGACCTACTACACCATGCTGTACAACCAGTATCTGTATTCCGGTCACACCGTGGCAGAGAGCTATGCCTATGCCAACAAGTACCTCCTGGACGAGAAAAACGGTGGTCTGGGTTATCTGGTATATACCGTTCCGGACGGACAGAACCTGGTGGGTACCAACTTCAAGCTGAATCCCAACGCAACGCTGGGTTACTCTGACGGTGAGTACTACTACACCCCGGACGACTGGTACAAAGAAACCTTCCATAACGGCTTCCGTCACGAGTACAACGTGAGCGCTTCCGGTGGTGGCAGCAAGTTCAACTACTACGCCAACGTAGGTTTCCTGCAGAACAAAGGTATTGTTAACAACTCCGACTACAAGCGTTACACGGGCCGTATCAACGCCGACTATCAGGCCAAGAGCTGGCTGCGCTTCTCCACCAGCCTGAGCTTCTCGCATTCCGATTCCCAGACGGCAGACTGGTCCGACAGCTTCGGTTCTTCCGGTAACCTGTTCTATATCACCAACAACATTGGCCCCATCTATCCGCTGTACGTGCGTAAGCTGGACGAGAACGGCAATCCTTATATCCTTAAGGAGGACGGTCGTATTGTGTACGACATATCCACCAACACCAACCAGCATCGTCCTTCCATCGTGGGGAACGCTGTCCGCGACAATGAGTTTGACAGCAACCGTTCCTACGCCGACGTTCTCACCGGTAAGTTCGGTATCAACCTCACTCCTATTAAGGGATTGTCCCTGAATGCCAACATTGGTTTCACCAGCGACAACACCCGTTCCAGTGAACTGAGCAGCCAGTTCGCCGGCTCTTCCGGTACGGATGGTTACGTAAGCGTGGGCCACGGCCGCATGTTCACCGTGAACCAGCAGTATCTGGCCGAATATAAGTTCGATATCGCCGATGTCCACAACCTGGACTTCCTGGCCGGTTACGAGAATTACAGTTATACGTACCAGAGCCTGAGCGGCAGCAACAACCACCTGTTCAACCCGTATGTGGGTGAACTCAACAATGCTAAGGGTACGGATTCCAACGTGAGCGCCCATTCCTACACCAACCGCTACATGACCCAGGGTTTCCTGGCCCGCGCCCAGTACGACTATGACGGCCGTATCTTCGTTTCCGGCAGCTACCGTCGCGATGCTTCTTCCCGCTTTGCACAGGGTCACCAGTGGGGTAACTTCGGTTCCTTCGGTGCCGCCTGGCTCATCAGCAAGGAGTCTTGGTTCAATGCCAAATTTGTGGATATGCTCAAACTGAAAGCGAGCTACGGTGTGCAGGGTAACGATAACCTGGGTAGCTTCTATCCCTACTCCGACCAGTACACTTCCTCTTGGAATAAAGATACCGGTTATGCCGTTGAGTTGGCTTACGTGGGTAATGAGAACCTCACCTGGGAAACTTCCCATTCTTTCAACATCGGTACGGACTTCGAGCTGTTCAAGGGCTACCTGAATGGTACCATCGAGTACTTCTCCCGTAAGACCACGGACCTGCTCTATTCCAAGAACGTTCCGCTGAGCGCCGGTAACCCTACCGGTCGTATCCCGGTGAACGTGGGTTCCATCCTGAACAACGGTGTGGAACTGTCCCTGGACGGTGCCATTATCCGCAACCGCAACGTCAACTGGAGTTGGAACTTCAACCTGAGCCACTACAAGAACAAGATTCTCTCCCTGGATGAAAGTGTTTCCGAGGACGGTATCCGCGGCGGCAACTACATCTATAAGGTGGGCGGTTCCCTGTACGAGGCCTACATGTACCGTTACGCAGGTGTAAACCAGGAAGGTCAGGCCCAGTACTACGGTGAATTCCTGAAGGAAGACTACGGAGACATGAAGGCCGGTGCTTTTGTGCAGCGTCCTACCCAGAAGATGATTGACAACAATCTCACGGAGACCAAAGTCAGCACCAAGTTTTCCGAGGCTTCCCAGTATGATCTTGGCACCGTTCTTCCCGCTGTGTACGGTGGTTTCGGTACCTCCCTCAGCGCTTACGGTGTAGACTTCAGCATCCAGCTGTCCTACCAGCTCGGTGGTAAATACTATGACGGTACTTACCAGAACCTCATGCACACGCAGGCTTCGGCCGGTAACGCCTGGCACAAGGATATCCTGAACGCCTGGACCCCGACCAACACCAACACCAATATCCCTCGTAACGATGGCGATATCCAGGTGGCCCAGAGCGCCCTTGACCGTTTCCTGGTGAGCGCCAGCTACCTGAGCGTGAACAATGTAACCCTCGGTTATACGTTCCCGGCCAAGTGGACCAAGAAGATTCATATCCAGGGTCTGCGTATCTATGTTGCCGGTGACAACCTGGGTGTCCTTACTGCCCGCAAGGGTATCGACCCTCGCTTCTCCATGGGCCTTGGTTCCATGACCAGCGGTACCGGTCTGAACAGCGGTTACTACTCCGCCATGCGGAATATCACCGGTGGTATTACCCTTACCTTCTAATTTAAAACCGTTCAAGCAATGAAACTCAATACATATATTTCGGTTTTATTCGTGGGACTCGTGCTGGGTGCTTCCTGCACCAAGCTCAATGAGATTGCCCCTGAGAGCGGCACCTTGCTCAAGAGTCAGCTTCAGGCTACCAACGCCGCTGTTCCTTCCCGTTCCGCTGCATCGTTCAACGGTCTTTTCAACCCGCTGGGTATGCCGGACTACTACGGCTATGATACTCCGGACGACTTTGGCGTGCTCATGATGCTCTTCTGCAACGACCTTGAGAGTGCCGATGCCACCGCATCCGACAACAACTACAACTGGTTCTCCGTGTGCGGTGAGTACTCTTCCCGTAACGCCAACTACCGTAACCCGGTTATCCGTTACCGTGCTCCTTACAGCATTATTGCTTCCGTAAACGATTTCCTGGCCGGCTTCGGCGAGGATGTGGAAGATCCCGAGGTTCTTGCCATGATGGGCCAGGCCGAGGCTCTCCGCGCCTATGCTTACATGCTGCTCGCCAGCGACTTCCAGTTCAATTACACGGACCACAAGGACGATCTTTGCGTGCCCATTTGCTCCAAGGAGACTCCGGATCCCACTCATAACCCCCGCGCTACCGTTGCCCAGATTTATGAGATTATCATGAAGGACCTGGACGATGCTATTGAGAAGTTGGAGGGTTTCGAGCGTAGCAGCAAAAAGTACATTGACCAGCAGGTGGCTTATGGCCTCCGTGCCCGCGCCAACCTGAACATGGGCAACTATGCCGCCGCCGCTGCCGATGCAGAACAAGCCGCTGAGGGTTATACTCCTGCTACCATTGAGGAGGTGAGCAAGCCGGCTTTTGAGGATCTGGAAGAGCACAACTGGCTCTGGGGCTTTGACATGACCGCCGATGCCGCCAAGGCCTTCCTTTATGCTACCACCTCTTCCTGGTTGCGTTCCTTCTCCGCTAAGGCCTATGCCGCCGGTACCGGTACCTACACCTGCATCAACAAAATCCTGTACGACAAGATTTCCTCTTCGGATGTGCGTAAGGGCTGGTGGGTGGATGAAAACCTTTACTCCCCGCTTCTGAATAGTCTTACCTGGGATGCCGGCGAGGCCGGTAAAGTTTCCGGTCAGGATATTGCTGATTTTGAGTATTCAGAAAAATACGCCTTCGTTCCTTATACCAACGTGAAGTTCGGTTGTACCCCTATCGGCACCACTGAAAACGCTGAGGATATGCCGCTGATGCGTGTTGAGGAAATGATTCTCATCCAGGCAGAAGGCTATCTGAAGAGTGGTAACGAAGCCAAGGCCAAGCAGATTCTCGAAGACTTTGTGAAGACCTATCGTGATCCTGAGTACAATGCTGCCTTCGGCGCTCGTAACCTGGCCGATGAAATCTGGTTCCAGCGTCGTATCGAACTCTGGGGCGAGGGCTTCGGTATCCACGACACCAAGCGCCTGAACAAACCCCTGGTGCGCTTCCTGGGCACGCCCGAGAGCACCAATGTTTCTCCTGCATTCCGCTTCAATATGGCCGCCGACGACGGCTGGCTGCTGATGCGCTTCTCCAACAGCGAGCTGAACACCAACTTCAGCATTGTTGACAACACGGATGGTGAACTGCCCAAGATGGACCAGAACCCTACCCTTCGTGACGGTGTTACTGACTAATTAAATGAGGAACACGTATGAAAAAGTTTATTAATATTCTTTTAGCTGCAGCCTTAACTGCCCTCGCCGTGGTGTCTTGCCAGAAAGAGGAGCAGGTAAAGCCCGGCACTCCGGATCCGGAAGGATGCTATGGCGTCTATTTCCCCATTCAGGAGGCGAGTGGCAGTCACATTTATAGCCCCGATATGGATCGTAGTGTAACCATTACGGTTGCCCGTACCAACACCAGCGGTGCTATCACGGTTCCCTTTACCGTGGTTTCTGAGGACAAGGACGTCTTCCAATTCGGCGACATCGAATTTGCCGACGGCCAGGACGAGACCGAACTGGAGGTTACCTTCGACGACATCGAAGAAGGTAAGACCTGCTCCTTCTCCGTTCAGCTGAACGACGACAACGCTTATGTTTCCCACTATAACAGCGGAGCCATTGCTTTTGATTTCTCCGTCCTGTGTGTGGAAATGGTGGACTTCATGACCGAAGATGGCTCCAAGAAAGCCATGCTCACTTTCTCCGATGATGTTTTCTGGGGAGAGGTTCATGACGATGTCTATCTCCAGTACTATGAAGTGAATGGTATTCGTTATTGCACCACCACCGGCGGTAAACTGGTATCCCCTGCAGACGGCACCGAAGGCGAAGGTCCTTGGGGCACCGACGTTCAGATGAGCTTCCTGTGGCATACGGATGTACAGTTGGAAGTGAATGGTGTTAAATATGACTATATTGAGGTGCTCCCTCAATATCATGGTTGGTTCAACAGCACCAGAAATTCCGAGGTGTGGTATGCCGACTACTACAACTACTACCAGAACAATGCTTCCACCCCGTACAATGGCGATGCCATCAAGTTCTACACGAACAACGGTGAAAGCTATCCTCCGTGCTACTATGACGGCCATGGCGGATTTATCTTCAACCTGGCCTACTACATGCCCACTTCCGGTGGTTATTGGTATGGTTTCAAACAGAATTCTCCTGTTGCTATCGCAGAGGGTTATCTCCGCGTAGACTACAGCCTGGAGGTTGATGCCGATTATCCCGACAAGGGTATTACCCCTATTCTCTTTACGGTTGGTGCCGATGTCGCCAAGGTTGACTATGCCATTTACGAAGGCAGCCTTAACTCTGTGCAGGTACAGGCTCGCGTAGATGCTATCTCCGCCGGTAAAGAAGAAAACGTTGTGACCGTCAGTGAGTTCACGTTTGACGAAGACGCGGGAATCTATTATGCGAAGTTCGGTGTTTCTCCTGAAACCACCGGCGAGTACACCCTGGTAGCCGTTTCCTTCAACAAGACCACGGAAGAAATCACCGAGTCTGTTGCTCAGAATGCCCAGAGCCTCTCTTTCTACCATGTAGCTGCCGCCGATGATGAGAATTTGGATGTTAAGGTATCTGTCTTCACAGAGGATACCCCTGCCCGTTACAAGAACTTCCACAAATATGACTCCTTCGCTTACGGTGTAAGCGGCGAAGACCTGAAAGAGGTTCACATTGCCTTCTATACCGCAAGCGTTGTTCAAAAGTATGGTACCGATGCGGTCTTGAACGATGCCAAGGCAGACCTTGACGGCGAATATGTAGTTAGCGAGGATGTGCTGGCCGAGATCAACGCCGACGGTGGCCACTACACCATTGCTGAGAAAATGGACCCCAAGACTACCTACTATGTGGTGGTTTGGGCAACCAACGGCAGCAAGGAAGGCTATGCGATAGCGAATTATACCACTGAAGCTCTTCCGTACGTTTGGAATAGCCTGGGTAAGGGTACCATCACCGATGGCTTCTTCTTCGGCATGTTCGAAAAGCCCGATACGACTGTTCCTTGCGATGTGTTTGAGGAAGCCAATACGCCGGGTCTGTACATGGTTACCGGTTTCCAGTGCGCTCTTGCCGCCGGGTTCTTTGGTATCACTCCAGAACAGATGGCTCCGTATGAAGGAGGCAACTGGAGAAACGCCGAGATTGTTATCGACGCTACCAAGCCCAATGCTGTTGTGATTGAGACACAGGACTATGGTGTTTGCGTTAACGGCAACAGCTATGGCTTCTTCATGATTCAAACCGAGCCTACCGGTACCCTGGAGAATAATGCCATCACCTGGCCTGCAGAGGAAATGTATGTGGGTGCGCCTATTGCCGGCAAGTGGTGGTATGCTAACCCAGGCGGTACGTTTAAGATTACGCTTCCTTCCGCTGTTGGTGAAACTCCTTCCATTGCTCCTGCAGCTGCCTCCAATGGCCAGGTGAAGGACGAGGTCATGTCCTCTTCCGCTACCCGCTACAACATGCCGGTTGTTAAGTACGAGCGTGAGGTGAAATCCATCTCCGTGGAAACCAAAGCCGTGAACTACAGCGGCCGCAATGTTTCCCAGCCCAAGGGCGGTAAAGTTGAGACCAAGGCGGTAACGCCCTTTGTTAAGTAAGTTAAACTACTGAAATTGCGACCATTGAGACCCGGCGAAAAGTCGCCGGGCCTCTTGTCGTAAAAAAGTGAAAAAGGTACATGAAAAAAGGCTATTTACTGTTTGTAGCTGCTGTGGCGTTTGCCATGGCCTCATGCCGGCAGGAAAAAATGGACCCGGAAGCGGAAGTTCCCGCCTCTCAAGGCTCATTGGAAACCAAAGTGGTGCAGCTCAGCGATGACTACAGCACGTCCTCCTTCCAGCTGAAATTTGCATCCGTTCCCACGGAGGAAATGCTCTCCGCTTTGCTTGAGAGTAAAGGTATTGCCTCTGTGGAGCCTCTTTTTGTTTCCCGTAAAGACCGGAAAGAACTGGAAAGCCGGTTTGGCCTGGACCGCTGGTTTGTCGTTACCCTTGAGGAAGGTGCCAATGTGCACCAGGAAATCCGCAAAGCCGCCGGAATGGCTTCCGTAGCCATGGCGGAATACGTATGCTATCCGCAGAAAGCGTCCGATGGTATTGCCTATCCTGCCCAGGAGATTTTTCAGACAAAGGGAACAAAGGATGGTTTCAACGACCCCATGCTGCTGGACCAGTGGCATTATAACAACCAGGGTAGCAAAACCTATTCTCCTACCGCTGTGAAGGGCGCAGATGTCAATGTGAAGGACGTTTGGAGCAAGCTTACCTGCGGAGATCCCGACATCATTGTGGCGGTGGTTGACGAGGCCGTTTGCTACACCAATCCCGACCTGGTGGACAATATGTGGAAAAACGACGGCGAAATTCCCGGAAACGGCATCGATGACGACGGAAACGGCTACATTGACGATGTTTACGGCTTCAATTTCGTGGACAACAACGCCAACATCAATTGGGAGAACCAGGATGATTCCGGTCACGGAACCCACTGCGCCGGCACCATTGCTGCCGTGAACAACAACAATCGCGGTGTGGCCGGTATTGCCGGCGGCAGCGGCAAAAAAGACGGTTGCCGCATTATGTCGTGCCAGATTTTCTCCGGAAAAAGAGGCGGTTCTACGGCGAGGGCCATCAAGTATGCTGCGGATAACGGCGCGTCTGTCATTTCCTGCTCTTATGGTTTCACCGTGCCTTTTGCCTCGGACAATGCCTTTATCGCTTCTACCGGGTC
>Ga0247610_10006747_pt1 | contig 11886 bp, 9 predicted proteins | sample 174DNAGHGhighgp2_FD_193483 | JGI IMG/M metagenome (GOLD analysis project Ga0247610, IMG submission 193483) | Sheep rumen microbial communities from Palmerston North, Manawatu-Wanganui, New Zealand - 1742 DNA GHGhigh gp2 | ecosystem: Host-associated > Mammals > Digestive system > Stomach > Rumen ...
TGGCTTGCGTGACACTATACGATGGCTTGCATAACACTATGTGATTGGCCACTCAGCGTGTTATGACGAAAGTGCCTCCATGCCATTCGGTGAAAGGCTCTTCTCCCTCCAGGAAATGCCAGCTGAGGAAGTGTCCCCCTTCATCGGTCTCCACAACGACAGGACCTTGCTGGAGGGTTCCGTCGGGCAGGAGAATGTCGTGATAGGCGCGTTTCATCGGCGACGGCGGTTGATGCGTTGCGGGATGCCTTGCTGAGGACGGATGGGGTTGGGGTTCTCCTTGACGACGTGTATCTTCTTCTCCTTGGGCTGGCTCTCGCGCACTTGAAGGGGGGAGAGGCGTTCGGCCTTCTGCTTGGGAAGCGTGTCGGAGCTGAGTGTGTCAGTGCGAAGCGTGTCGGCAGGGAGCTTGGGGGCGACGGGTTGCTCCTTGTGCATCCTGATGAGTTGCATCTCGCTCACGAGCAAGGGTTTGGGCTGGTCGGCACCTTTCACGATGGGCAGGTAGATGAAGCCGGAAATGGAGCGGAGCTGGAGGCTGTCGATTGCCCTGCCGGGATTGTGGCGCATCTCGTTCTTCAGGCTGCTCCTCACCAGGTCAGTCACGCAGCAGACGGTGTCGTTGTCGTAGTAGAAGTTGAGCAGGGCAATGGCTTCGTTGTTCATGGAGCGTCCCACGAACTGCGTCTTGAAGCGCCAAATGAATCTGTCGCCAGCCTTGAAGGTGGTGTCGGCTTTCATCGAGAAAGAATAGACGCATTGCACAGGATTGGCCACAATGCAGGCAAAGTCCTTTCCGAACCAGATGTTGGCCGTGTCGCCCTCGTTGGTCAGAGAAGCGAATTTGTCCTGGCTGGATGATAGCTCCAGTCCCATGCGCTCGGCCTGAGCCTGAACGCGAGTGACTACATTGTCATATATGTGTGTGAAGTCTTCGGCATGTCCGCTCCAGTATACCATCGAGGAGTCGAACTCAGCCTCCGTGATGCGGTGCTTTCGGAAGACGGCCTGAATGTAGTTGTAGCGTGCAACGTCCTGGTTCTCGACTTGCGACTCTGCCATTCCCTGCGCCAAATGGAAGTCCACAAGGACATCCGTCATGTCGTCCTCGTCCAGAATGCCGCTCGGCAGGGGAGGGGAGCAGGCCGCCAGAAAAAGAGCCAGAGGCAGGAGGTAGGACGCGAGACGTCTCATCTGAAAACGTTCTTGTTGTGGAAAATGATGAGGGCGATGACGCCGCATGAGATGCTGGCATCGGCAAAGTTGAAGATGGGGCTGAAGAAAATGAAGTGCTCGCCACCAATGTAGGGCAGACTGGCAGGCCAATCCCATTCGACCAGAGGGAAGTAGAACATGTCCACCACTCGTCCAAGCATCAGCTGGCCGTAGCCTGTGCCCCAATGGACGAGTTCTGCAACCATGGGGGCAGGAGGGTTGTTGAAGATCATGCCGTAGAACACGCAGTCGAAGATGTTGCCTGCAGCCCCAGCGGTTATCATGGTCAGGCAGACCAGATAGCCCCAGCCTATGCCTCGCTTGACACAACGGCAAATGTACCACGTGAGCACGGCAACTGCCGCTATGCGGAACGAGGTGAGGAACCACTTGGGGATGACCTCCATGCCGAATGCCATCCCATCATTCTCTGTGAAGAGAATCTGGAACCAGTCCGTCACCTTGATGCTTTGATGCAGATACATGCTTGTCTTGACCGCCACCTTGATGGCCTGGTCAACGACAACAATGCCGACAGCAAGAGCTACGGAGGTTAGTGCTTGTGCCTGCCTGCGAGTCATTAGCGTTTCTTGTCGCGAGCTTGCTTGGCTTCGATGGAGAGAGTGGCGTGAGGCACTGCACGAAGGCGCTCCTTCGGAATGAGCTTGCCCGTCTCGCGGCAGATGCCGTAGGTCTTGTTCTGGATGCGGACAAGTGCTGCCTGCAGTCCTGTGATGAACTTCTGGGCACGCATGCACTCGTTCATGAGGCTCTCTTTGGAGAGTGTCTCGCTGCCTTCCTCCAGCGTGTGATAGGTGGAGTGCGTCTCGTCGTCGTTTACGCCGCTCTCGTTAATCTTCTTCATGAGGATTTCGTAGTCGCTCTTGGCAACTGCAAGTTTCTCGTTGATGAGTTGGCGGAACTCCTCGAGCTCCTCGTCGGAGTACCTTACTTTGTTTTCTTCCATATCTTTTTACTTTTATATTTTGCTGACTTTCAGTTCGCTGCCAAGCTGGATGCTGTTGGCAAGAACCTGTGATGCTATGTAGTCGCTGAACTTGCTGAGGCAAGTACGGTTGTCGTCACTTTCTGGGATGGTGACGTTGATGCGGTCTGTGATGTCGAAGCCGCTGTCCTTGCGAAGGGTTTGGATGCTGCGGATGAGTTCGCGGGCAACACCTTCGAGGCGCAGGTCCTCTGTGATTGTGAGGTCGAGGGCAACGGTCAGAGTGCCTTCGTTGGCAACGCTCCATCCTGGGATGTCTTGGCTGAAGATTTCGATGTCTTCAAGGTCAACAGTGACTTGTTCGCCTGTGTCGAGCGTGAGGGGCAGGTGCTCCTTCTCTTCGAGCTCTGCAATCTGTTCCTGACTCATGGCCAGGACTGCTGCATTGACGCTCTTCATCAGCTTGCCAAACTTCTTGCCCATTGTACGGAAGTTGCACTTCACCTGCTTGACGAGCATTCCCTGAGCCTCCACGAACTCGAGTTCCTTGACGTTCACTTCGTCGAGGATGAGTTGCTGCATGGCCTGGATGCGCTGTTGCTGCTCTGCACTCGTGGCAGGGATGGCGATGCGCTGAAGCGGTTGCTTCACGACAATCTGCTCTTTCTTGCGGAGCGAGAGAATCATGCTCGTAACTTGCTGAGCCAGAGCCATGCGCTGTTCCTGCTCGATGTCAATCTTGGCGTCGTCTGCAACGGGGAACTTAGCGAGGTGAACGCTCTTTGTCTCACCCTTGCCAGTCGCGTCGTTCAGGTCTCTCCAAAGACGGTCTGCATAGTATGGGGCGATGGGAGCCATCAGTCGGGCCACCGTTTCGAGGCATGTGTAGAGCGTCTGGTAAGCGCTCAGCTTGTCAAGGCTCATGGCAGAACCCCAGAAGCGCTTCTTCGAGAGGCGGACAAACCAGTTGCTGACGTTGTCGACTACGAAGGTCTGGATGAGTCGTCCTGCCCTTGTGGGCTCGTAATCCTCGTAGCATTGCTCTACCTCGCGAATGAGGCTGTTCAGGCAAGAGAGTATCCAACGGTCCATCTCAGGACGTTCGTTCATCGGAACATCTGGCTCCTCGTAGCTCCAGCCGTCAACGTTGGCGTACATTGTGAGGAATGAATAAGTCTGGAAGAGCTTGCCGAAGAATGTGCGGCTCACTTCCTGCACGCCTTCCTCGTCGAACTTCAGGTTGTCCCAAGGCGCGCTGTTCGTTATCATATACCAGCGAACGGCATCACTTCCGTACTTCTCGATGGCACCAAACGGGTCGACAGCATTACCAAGACGCTTCGACATCTTCATGCCGTTCTTGTCGAGCACGAGACCATTGCTGATGACAGCCTTGTAGCTGACGCTGTCGAAGACCATTGTGGCAATGGCATGCAAAGTATAGAACCAGCCGCGTGTCTGGTCCACGCCTTCTGCAATGAAGTCTGCAGGGAAGACGATTCCCTTGTCGAGCTGCTCTTTGTTCTCGAAGGGATAGTGTATCTGAGCGTAAGGCATGGCGCCAGAGTCGAACCAAACATCGATGAGGTCAAGTTCGCGCTTCAATACTGCGCCACTCTCGCCGACGAGCCAAATCTGGTCGACATATGGGCGATGAAGGTCGATACGGTCGTAGTTCTCCTGACTCATATCGCCTGGCACGAAGCCTTTTTCCTTGAGAGGATTGCTTGGCATCACGCCTGCGGCAACTGCCTTCTCTATCTCGTTGTACAGTTCCTCGACAGAACCGATGCAAATCTCCTCGCGAGTCTCCTTGTTGCGCCAAATGGGAAGTGGTGTTCCCCAATAACGTGAACGGCTGAGGTTCCAGTCGTTGAGGTTCTCGAGCCACTTTCCGAAGCGGCCTGTACCTGTGCTTTCTGGCTTCCAGAGAATGGTGTTGTTGAGTTCCATCATGCGCTCTTTAGCAGCCGAGGAACGGATGAACCAAGAGTCGAGAGGGTAGTAGAGGACGGGCTTGTCTGTTCGCCAGCAATGGGGATAGTTGTGGACGTGCTTCTCTATCTTGAAGGCCGTTCCTTCGTCCTTCATCTCGATGCACATCTTCACGTTGAGGTCCATCTCCTTTGCAGCGGCTTTTTCGTCGTACTTGCCGCCTTCGTTGAACTTCGGATCGTATGCATTCTTCACGAAGTCGCCCTCGTGAATGGCGTAAGCCTCTTCGTTGACGCAGAGTTTGCGGAAGCTCTCGTCCATATCTTCCTTGAGGAAATACTTGCCTGTAAAGTCCACCATAGGACGCGTATCGCCTGCCTTGTCGATGATGAAGAGGCTGGGAATGCCTGCATCCTTGGCCACCTTAGCATCGTCGGCACCAAAGGTGGGAGCGATGTGGACGATACCAGTACCATCCTCGGTCGTGACATAATCGCCAGGGATAACTCGGAAAGCTTCTGCACTCTTGTCGACTACTTCGTCGTTCTCAAGCGCACAAGGCTTCACCCAAGGGAAGAGCTGCTCGTACTTCATGCCAACGAGGTCAGTTCCTTTGCCTCGCCAAACAATCTCGAGTTCCTGGCCTTCCTCAGCTTGGAAGTATGTGGAGAGTCGAGCCTCGGCAATTATGTAAATGGCTTGTTCGCCAGTATATGGGTTGCTGCCCTTGACGGCAACATAATCAATCTTAGGTCCTACGCAAAGGGCTGTGTTCGAGGGCAATGTCCAAGGCGTCGTCGTCCAAGCCAGAACATATATCGGAGAGTTCTGAGTGCTCAGAGTATTCAGATTGTTCTGAGTGACACGGAACTGGGCCGTAACCGTTGTGTCCTTCACATCCCTGTAGCAGCCGGGTTGGTTGAGCTCGTGGCTCGACAGACCTGTTCCTGCAGCGGGAGAGTATGGCTGAATGGTGTAACCTTTATACAGTAAGTCCTTCTGGTAGAGCTGCTTCAGGAGCCACCAAAGCGTCTCGATGTACTTGTTGTCGTAGGTGATGTAGGGGTGTTCCATGTCGACCCAGTAGCCCATCTTGTGGCTGAGGTCGGCCCACTCGCTGGTGTACATCATCACGTTCTCGCGGCACTTCTGGTTGTACTCCTCGATGCTGATGCTCTTGCCGATGTCTTCCTTCGTGATGCCAAGCTCTTTCTCTACGCCAAGCTCGACGGGAAGTCCGTGAGTGTCCCAGCCTGCCTTGCGCTTCACCTGGTAGCCCTTCATCGTCTTGAAGCGGCAGAAAGTGTCCTTGATGCTGCGAGCCAGGACGTGGTGAATGCCCGGATGTCCGTTGGCCGATGGGGGACCTTCGTAGAAGACGAACGAGGGACAGCCCTCTCTCTCGGATATGCTTGAATGGAACACGTCTTCGTCGTCCCACTGCTGAAGCACTTCCTTGTTTACTTCACTCAGATTGAGCTTATTGCGTTCTGTGAATTTCTTGCTCATATTTTGTGCTTTGTTTTATACCTTTTTATTTTGGTGTGCAAAGATACGAAATATATATCAAACTACAAAACACTACAGGAAAAAAAACGAAAAAGCCGTCCGAGAGTACTCTCGAACGGCATATTGGCTGATGAAATGTGGGGCGATTTTGAACTATCCCAGTGTCGTTTGCAAACATATAGTGTTACGATTGCGATTATATAGTGTTACGTTTGCAATCGTATAGTGCCACGTTTGCAATCATCCCACGCCACGTTTTAGAGGTCGATGTTGAAGCCTACACCAAAGGTGTGGTTCTTGCGGCTGTAGACGTCAGTCTTGGGGCCAGCTGCAGTCTGTGTCGTCACCTCGCGGTCGTTGTAGAAAGTGCACATATAGCCGAGGTCGATGCTGAGCCTGTCTGTTGCGTTGATGCGGACACCTCCGCCAACCATGTTGTTCGAAAGGTTGAACGAAAGGTCGTTCATGAACTCATCATTCATGCCGTAGCGGGTTGTTTCCCAAGAGCCGGAAATGGTGATGAGCTTGCAGATGTCGTATTCAGCACCCAAGATGAACTCGTGAGTGTTGTGGTCGATGAGTTCCTCCTTGTTGAGGAACTTTGTGGAAACCTTGTCGAAGAACTGGTGGTAAGCCGCGTTCAGACGCACTTTCTCGATTGGCGAGTACTGTGCACCCAAAGCAAGCATTGCGGGAACGTCCTCACGAACTTTCTTGCCGTCTTCGAACTGACTGAGAATGCTGGCTGCCTTTTCTTTTACCAAATCCTCCACAACAATGATCTCGCTCTTGTTCTTGAGGTTCAATCTGGTTGGAGTTTCATATTTGGCAGAAACATTCCACTTGTCGTTAATCTTCCAGTCAACGCCAAGGATGACGGCTACACCTAAACCTGTTTGGTCGCAGTTCAGGTCAATGCCGTAGTTGTTGAGGGGCACCTTTCCTACATTCGTGCTTGCGATGGGATTGACGGCTCCATTATAATTAGCTGTAGCGTACAATCCGCGAACACCAACAAAGCCAGCAATGTTGTCAGTAAACTTGTATGTTCCACCAAGTTGCAGGCCGAAATGGTAGGACTTGCCTTTCATATAGCTATTGAGCGTGTATCCTTGGAACTGTACACCTGGAGGCAAGAGTGAAGGAGCCATTTGATAGAGCACACCTGCATAGGCAGCTTCGAAAGAGCCAAGACCTTTGTCGAACTCGCACTTGCCGCCACCACCGCTGATGGCAAAGTGAGCGGAAAGGCTCCACTTGTCCTTATTATAAGATACGGTAAAGGAAGGAATGGCAGGAGCCGTTGCTTTACCTACGAATTTATGTGTCTGATTGCGATTCTCCTCGTTTAATTGGAAAAGTGGGAAAGTAGTCTCAATATTACGACGTTGGAAAGCCGACTGGTTGCTAAGGCTCAAGTGCCATCCGTTCTCCAGGAAAGCTCCACCAGCAGGGTTGGCGTAGATACTTGTGATGTCAATCTTACCTTCTTGAGCAAAGTTGCGGACGAAGGCTGCATTCTGGTTTGTGTTGGTCAGCAGACCACCTGCGAATGCGTTACTAACTGCGGCAAAAGCCATCAAAATAAGTGTTGTTTTCTTCATTTTTTACCTTAAATTGGTTAAAATCGGCTGCAAAGGTAACACAATTATCTCGTATGTGCAAGTTTTTTTGAAAGAAATGCACACTAATATGGCATTTTGTGCAAAAACACAAGGAAAACGCATGCGTGAGATTGTACATTGTTTAAAATAAACTAACTTTGCATATGTTTTGTGTCTAACAAGAAAAAATCGCTAATACCGTGCAGTCTTTTTGCAGTTCATCGGACTATATAGAAGGAAGAGTCTCGTTTACGATGGAGATAACATGGCTGATAGAACGGTGCAGACAAGGTGATTCGGAAGCTCTCGGCGAATTATACAAGATGTACGCTCACAGAATGCGTGGTGTGTGCTCACGTTATATCTCCGATGAGCAAACCATCAGCGATGTGTTGCACGATGCTTTTGTGGTTATCTTTACCTCTTTCGAGAAACTGCGCGACGATAGCAAAGCGGAAGCATGGATGATGTCAATTACGAGGAATGTTGCCTCGAAGTACAAAGACTATCAAGATGCACATCGGACTTTCCTGCTTGAAGAATCAACTGAAACAAACCTTCTTGCAGAAAAGGAGGAAGAACAGGACGTGAGAGGAATCCCTTTGGATGAGGTAATAAGTCTGGTCGATAAGTTGCCAGAGGGATATGGGAAGGTGTTCCGTCTCTCTGTCTTCGAAGGGTTGTCGCACAAAGAAATCGCAAACATCTTAGGCATTGAGCCACACTCATCCTCGTCGCAATTGGCACGCGCAAAGAAGATGCTTCGCAAGATGATGAGGCGATACTGGCTCGTATTCATGTTGCTATTTGTTCCCCTTGTCTTCATCTTGCAGAAGAAAGAAAAAGTCCCCCAAAAGGGTGAAAAGCCTATCGTAGAGAAGCAAAAGCCTCTTCCCGTTGAATCGCATCATGAGAAGACGGGAGGATCTGCAATTGCCTCTGTGCCTAAGCATCAAGTAACGGCAGTTGCTACAGACACCTTGCAAGATGTAATAACTCAGGAACTGGTAATGCCAGACACCTTGCAGGACCAGGAACAAAGCGATACGGTTCGTCTCGCCCCCAAAATAGGGACAATACAGCATTATGACATGGCCGACATTATCCGTGATAATCCCGTTCGGAAAACCTATCATGAACGAAGGTGGTCGCTTGAACTCGCATACGCAGGCAGTCTTGGCGAACAGTACATAAATCTCCCTTATGCTTTTACAGAGACGCCGATGATAAGTCCGACAGGCGAGGCAGCGTCGCCAATAATGTTCGAAAATTGGAGCGACTATGCTGCATATCTTTCAGAACTTCCTGCCGATGACAATTCTCATACGCGTAGTGTTATCATGAATGTGGCTTTGAACAATGCCAATCGCCCAGAAACAGACAAGATTATGCGAACGAGTCACCATTATATGCCTTTCACATGCTCGTTGGCGTTGAAGTACAGTCTGAACAATCGCATATGTTTAGAGTCAGGCCTGAACTATAGCCGTCTTGTTTCCAACTTCGAAATGGGAGCTGACGGTAATGCTATTCGCGAACATCAAACCATTCACTATCTTGGAATCCCAGTAAAGGGAATATATAATATGTATAACAAAAAGGCATGGAGCCTTTATGCAAGTGCTGGCATAACAGCGGAAATCCCAGTCTTCTCATCGCTGAGCAAGAGTTATTACTTGCACGATGTGATGTCAGGCACTGATAGAGAAAGCATTCATGCTTCTTGGCAGTGGTCAATTGGTACAGGAATCGGCGTTGAATATAAACTGACACCAAGCATCGGCCTCTTTGTCGAGCCAAGTATGCGATACTATATCCCAACAGACAGCAACATCGAAACTTACTATACTAAGCATCCGTTTACATTCTCCCTGCCTTTAGGCATAAGACTTACATGGTAGTGGTGCAGTCATTCGTTGCATAATCGGACTTATTAAATAGAGAACAATATGCAACGAAAACTATGTACAACATCTTTGATTATGTATACAACGGATTCCTCTATTTGAATAATATGGCAAGGCCGAGGCACAAACTGCTATCGGGGCTGATGATATACTCAACTACACTTTGCCAGTCGAGATGTAAGCATTGCAACATTTGGCAAAAGCAACCAGAGCATCTGTTGCTCGAAGATATCAAAAGAGTGATGGAGAGCCGCTGCGTAACCCGTCGGACAACCGTAGGTTTGGAAGGCGGAGAGTTTATCTTGCATCCACAGGCCAATGAAATCATGGCGTGGTTCCACGAACATCACCCCAATTATACTTTATTGTCGAATTGCCTCGCACCTCGCCGTGTCGTAGATGCTGTGCGTCTTTATCATCCTCGACATTTGTATTTGTCTCTCGATGGCAACCGCGAAAGTTACTTGCGGATGCGAGGCAGAGATGGATATGACAAGGTGATTCAGGTCGTTGATGCCTTAAAGGATGAAGTCCCATTGTCGTTGATGTTCTGCCTTTCGCCTTGGAATTCTTTCGAAGATATGGCCTTTGTCATTGATGTTGCCAAACATTATGGCGTGGATGTTCGTGTCGGCATATATGGAACAATGGCTTTCTTTGATACCACGAGCGAGTTGTTGAAAGCCTCTGATTTCGTGAAACATATCCCGCAAAGCATTCATGACACACAGGAGAACTATGATTTTGTGGCACTATATGACCAGTGGCGAAACGGACATCTGCGATTACGTTGCCAAAGTATAATGAGCAACCTTGTCATTCACAGCAATGGCGATGTGCCGCTCTGTCAGAACCTTGATGTCCTTTTGGGCAACATTCACAAGCAATCGCTAGATGATATTTTCAATGGGACAATGGCCTGCCAGACTCAACAGCACTATTCGCAACAATGCAACGATTGCTGGATTAACTTCCATCGCAAGTACGACATCATTCTTGTGCGAAGTCTTGAACGCCTGTTTCCCAAGTGGCTCATTGAGAAGTTCTATGGTTCTTATCAATGGACAGCAGACAAAAAGCAAACATATAAACAACATATGAAACATTGCAATGATACAAAAACTAATTTATAGCCTCAAGCGTAAGTGTACAGAACATTATCTGCGCCAAACGTACCAATGTCAATATGCCTTCGTTGGCATGGGACAACACTCGTTGACCAATCTTTACCCGGTTCTTCGTTATTTGGGAGTATCGTTGAAATATATTTGTGTTACGACAACATACAAGGCAAAGTTAATAGAAAGGAAATATCCCCTTGTTAAGGCTACCGTGTCGCTCGACGAGGTTCTCAACGACGAGGAAGTGAAGGGCGTATTCGTCTCGGCCTTGCCCTCTGCTCATTTCTCCATTGCCTCACAAGTCTTGAAGAGTGGGAAGTCGTTGTTCATAGAAAAGCCTCCTTGCCAGACATTAGATGAACTTGATGTCCTCATCAGCCTCCAGCGGCAATATGGCTCGTCAGTTGCTATGGTAGGAATGCAGAAACGGTATGCTCCGGCAGTTCGATTGTTAAGGAAAAGGCTTGGCAGAGAGCAGCTTCTAAACTATGATATGCACTACCTTACGGGCGCTTATCCAGAAGGCGATGCCCTGCTTGACCTTTATATCCATCCTGTTGACTTGGTGTGTCACCTCTTTGGTCAGCCGGGAATCTTGGCATGTAGGAAGGTTGCAAAGGATTCATACATACTCATGCTTCAGCATCCACACGTTGCAGGTACGCTCGAACTCTCTGCTGCCTATAGTTGGACGGGCTCGGAAGAAACCTTGAAAATCTGCACACGTTCTGGGATTTATCGTTTAGAACAAATGGAAGAACTGATGTTTGAGCCCAAACCTTCCAGTATTTTCGGTCTTCCGACAGATAAGATGATTCGCCATCATGCGTTGGAAGAACACTTGTATCAACGCAATAACGCAGTTCCCATACCAGCCAACAATCAGATTTATTCGCAAGGTTTCTTTAATGAAATCGAGGCATTTGTGTCCGCCATTGAGCACAGTCATTCCGATGTCCTTACTTCTCTGCCTTCGCTTAGAATGACTTATGGGACATTGCTGAACATCAAGTGATGTCTAATCCCCAGCTAAGGCATAAATCGTCTTTTGTCCCTTAATCTTGAGGCCTTTGATGTCTTTGAGGAGTTTGCTTGCCGAAGCGCGTTCCACAGCTACATAAGACCAATGTGGAAGCACATAGATTCTGCCTATTTGACTGCTTTCGAGGCCTCCTTGCTTTGTAAGGAAGCCCACGATGTCCCCTCGACTTATCTTGTCCTTCTTGCCTTTACCTATATATAATGTCACCCAAAGCGGCTTCGCTGGCTTGGGAACTTTGGTGGGCAAAGCAACGGTTTCGACCTCTTCAACGATATAAGAAGGCAAACTCTCCTCTGGTCCGAGGATGAAATAGGCGCTTCCGTTCATGTCCCACCTTGCCGTTCTGCCATTCCGATGCGTGCAAGCCTCCTCGTTCAAGGGCAGGTGGTAGTGGATGATATTGTCGACATCCGTGATGTCCAGCCCGCGAGAAGCGAGGTCTGTGCTGACGAAAACATTGCACGAGCCATTCATAAAGCGATAGAGCGCCCTTTCGCGGTCCCGTTGTTCCATGCCTCCGTGGAAGATGTCGGCCATGATGCCTTGCTCTTCAAGGAAGCCTCCAACGCGTTCCACACTCTCCCTGTAGCCCACGAAAACGAGGCTT
>Ga0247610_10006750_pt1 | contig 11883 bp, 10 predicted proteins | sample 174DNAGHGhighgp2_FD_193483 | JGI IMG/M metagenome (GOLD analysis project Ga0247610, IMG submission 193483) | Sheep rumen microbial communities from Palmerston North, Manawatu-Wanganui, New Zealand - 1742 DNA GHGhigh gp2 | ecosystem: Host-associated > Mammals > Digestive system > Stomach > Rumen...
CTGCCACACCGCATACAGAAGGACGGTGGTACACGCTCGACGGACGCACCCTCACCACCGCCCCCACTCGCAAAGGACTCTACATACACCGTGGCAGACTCGTCTCCGCAGGACGATGATAGGCAACTGCTCATATTTAGTTCATCATGAGGAACCACAGATTTCGCAGATGCCACAGATTCTTTTCAGACACTGATCCGTGCTATTTAATTCTGCATTACGCAGATTTAAGTAAGCTGAAAGAGACGAATCCGTGTTGTCGGTGCAATTTGTGGTTTGTATAAGATCATTATGTTCATCTACTTAACAGGCCAGCAATAGCCCTTATTTTCTCACACCACTAAATCCCATTTTCACACCATGACACTACTTGACACCGCACCCTTGCCACCTATCAAATGTGGCATCATCGACCGGTTATCACCCACGGCATGGCTCCTCATTGCCGCCACGGCAGCACTCCTCGTCTGCCTGGCACTCGCCATAGCCTACCGTAACCGCGTGGCGAGATAGCTCGCCTCCGACCATTCCATCGTGCCACGTCGGCCCGACCCGACGCCTCACAGCGAGCCGCGGCTTCCGTTCATTACCGCCCCGACACCATCGCACAAGGCCGTCGATAACCCTACCGACATGCAGCGGGAACAGCTGCGCTTTCTGCTGAAGAGCATCCACCGCCGCACCTCAGGCACGCATCCTCGGACACCGCGACATCAGCCCAGGCCGCAACCACAACGGCCGCGTCGATAGCTGAGAGACATCAAGGAATGCCCGTGCTTCGACGCCATCACGGAGTAACAGGACATCTGAAGAAACAAGAAAGCGGCCAGCCCCCAAACGGAAGGAGGCTGGCCGCAGGCTATCGGCAGTGACCTGAAGCTGTCAAACAATAAGAACTAACGGACAGCCATGAGGCGACGCCCGATGGCATGCAGCCCATCTACGATGCGCTGGCGCTGCGCCGGGAGGGGGCTTCACGCCGTTGGCATAGTGGCTGAGCTGCGTCTTGGCGCACTTTTTCCTATTAACAAAAATAGCCTGCTGAATATCAGCAGGCTATTCTCTTGATGTCGGGATGACTAGATTCGAACTAGCGACCCCACGCCCCCCAGACGCGTACTCTAACCGGACTGAGCTACATCCCGAATCATTTGCACAACGGAGTGTCACACAGCGGCGCTTGCTTAAGGCCTTTGTGCCTCTTTTTCCGTTTTGCGGGTGCAAAGTAAGGCATTTTTTTTGTCATGTGCAAATTTTTGGCTACTTTTGTGCCGAAAAACTCAAATAAAAGGTGTTTTTTTATGAAATATCGTGTTTCGAAGCCCGAAAACCTCTCTGCCGAGGTGACTTTGCCCTCCAGCAAGAGCATAAGCAACCGTGCCTTGTTGCTCACAGCCTTGAGTGGTGGCAATGTCGGCCTGCTGTCCAACGTCTCCGACTGCGATGACACGTCTGCCATGCTCCGCGCGCTGGCCACGATATCGCAAGAGCGCAGCAGCGGCTGGCCCTCTCCGGCATCTCCCTCAAGCATAGACATCGGTGCTGCGGGCACCGCCATGCGCTTTGTCACGGCGCTGCTGGCCATGACTCCCGGCACACGTCTGCTCACAGGCTCGCGACGCATGCAGGAGCGTCCCATCGGCAAGCTTGTGGAGGCGTTGCGCCAGCTTGGTGCCGACATCTGCTACGCGGGCAACGACGGTTTCCCCCCGCTGCTCATCAGTGGCCGTCCGCTCACAGGCGGCACATTGCGCATGGCAGGAAACATCAGTTCGCAGTATGTCTCGGCACTGCTGATGATAGCTCCACTGCTGCGAGGGGGGCTGAGGCTGGAGCTGGAGGGGCAGGTGATGAGCCGCCCATACATCGACATGACGCTGGTCATGATGCGCAGCTTCGGCGCCATGGCGCAGTGGGACGACGGCCAGTGCCTTACCGTGGCGGCACAGCCATATACACCTGTGGCTTACAACATCGAGTCCGACTGGAGCGCGGCGTCATATTGGTATGCCATCGTCTTCCTGTCCGACCAGCAGGAGGAGACAGCCACGCTGAAAGGGCTCTTTGCCGACAGCCTTCAGGGCGACAGTGCCGTGGCCGACATCTTCGGGCAGCTGTCCGTGCGCACGCTGCATGTGGCGCGCGGGCAGAGCGAGCCCCGGGCCATGCTCATCCGCCGTGGTGACGTGCCGCACCGCCTGGAGTGGGACTTCGCTTCTACGCCCGACCTGGCACAGACCGTCGTTGTGGCCTGCGCCCTGCGCGACATAGCCTTCCGCTTCACGGGTTTGCAGAGCCTGCGCATCAAGGAGACCGACCGCATTGCTGCCCTGCAGACGGAACTCGACAAGCTGGGCGTGAGCATAGAGGTTGAGGCCGACGGCGTGCTGAGCTGGAACGGTGCGTCGGCACAGCGGCAGGCTTCGGTGCCATACCTGTGTCCTGCCGAGGGGACGTGCATCGCCACCTACGATGACCACCGCATGGCCATGGCCTTTGCCCCTGCGGCGATGGTGCTGGGCAGCATATTGATAGACAATCCCGAGGTCGTGAGCAAGTCATATCCGCGTTTCTGGGACGACCTGCGGCTCGTGGGCTTCGGGGTGGAAACGCTGGAATAGCCTCACAGTCACACACCATAACATTTAATGATTATCCGCAATCATACCACCAAAGAGACCGCAACGCGGTCTTCGCTCAATAACCGAGGGTACGAGCGTAGCGAGCACCCCCGGATAACAAGCTCTATAGAGGCAAGCACTCTGAAAGAGTGCCCGAACAGCGTAATGGGCGACCCCTTCAGGGTCGATGTTCCCCTTTTTGTCCCTATCCGGGGGTACTGCGCACCCCCGGTTATTGAGAGGAGACGCTTCCAGCGTCTGCCTTGAAGCAAGATCTGCCCGGGAATAGCCAGAGAGCAATTCAAAGCTAATTTACAGAGCCCACCTTTCATGAAAGAAGATATGTCAAACCAGAATTTTGTGTGTTGCGGGCAGCACGCCGTCTGCGAGCGCGAGAGCTACATGTCGGGTTCCGGCGAGGAGCCCGAGTATTTCGACGATGAGGAGCTGGACCGCTTTCGCGGGCGCGCTGCCGATGCCTACACTGCCGCCGAGGAGGACGAGTTTCGCGAGGTGTTATACACCATGTTCCCCCGCGAAGTAGAGGACTGGACCCACAGCCTCGACCTGCGCGGCATCACACTGCCAGCAACGGTGAGAGACGAGGTGCTGCTCATCCTCTCGGAGCAGAGGTTCGGAGAGTGAGTCAATTTTATAAGTGTCGGCGCAATAAACGACGGCCGGCATGCGTTATTTTATCAAGGATGACACCTCGCGCGCGTACCATATTATATTATATATGTTCACTGCTGACGGCAGTGACGGTTGTCGCGTGCTCGACATCGAAGAACACCGGCGCCTCACGCTTCTACCACGCCACGACAGCACGTTTCAACACTCTCTACAACGGGCGCGTGGCCTTCGACGAGGGCATAGACGCACAGATACGCGGACATAAGGACGACTACACATCGCTGCTGCCAATGTATTATGTTGCCGACAAGCAGACGGCCTCCATCGGCAAGAGCAATTTCGAGACAGCCATCACCAAGAGCGAGAAGGCCATCAAGAAGCACAGCATAAAGCGCAAGCCCAAGAAGCCTTTGGGACGCATGACGGCCAAGGAAAAGGCATTCTACATGCGCAATGAGTTCAACCCCTACATCCACAATGCCTGGATGATGCTGGCCGACGCCCAGTTCCAGACAGGCGATTTCATCGAGGCCGCAGCGACCTACAACTACATCGTGCGCCTCTACGGCCAACAGCCGGAGGTCAGCAGTGTGGCGCGTGCCAAGCTGGCGCGCTGCTATGTGTTGCTGGAGTGGCCCTACGATGCCGAGGACATACTTAACAAGCTGCGCCGCGACAGCATCCCCCCGAAGGGACAGCGTGAGTTCGATGCTTCACGTGCTGCCTACTTCATCTCCACGGAGCAGTATGCCGAGGCCATACCCTTGCTGGAGGCTTCGATACGCCATGCCAAGCCCAGGATGCAACGTGCCAGGCTCTACTACCTGCTGGGGCAGCTCAACGCCCGCGTGGGCAAGAAAGACGCAGCCTACAAGGCCTTCGGCAAGTGCGTGCGTATGAATCCTCCCTACGAGCTGGCCTTCAACGCCCGCATCATGCAGACCGAGGTTACGGCTCAGGGCAAGGGCAGGGCCATGATACGTAAGTTGCAGCGCATGGCCAAGAACCCCAACAATGCCGACTACCTCGACCGCATCTACTATGCCATCGGCAACATCCACCTGGCCAGCCGCGACACCATGCGCACCATCTATGCCTGGGAGAAAGGCATAGAAGAGAGCACGCTGAACGGCTACGCCAAGGCTGTCGTGCTGCAACATCTGGGAGAGCTGCAGTGGGAGCGCGGCGACTACATCAAGGCCGCGCCATGCTATGCCGAGCTTGCCACGCTCATGAAGAAGGAGAAGCCCGAGTACCGCGAGGTGGAACGCCGCAGCAAAGCCCTGGCGCAGACCGAGCCCCACCTCTCTGCCGTGAAGCTGCAGGACAGCCTCCAGGTCCTGGCCAAGCTGCCGGAGAAGGAATATCTCGCCGTGATAGACCGCGTTATCGCCGAGCTGAAGAAGAAAGAGCGCGAGGCCGAGAAGAAAGCTGCACTGAGAGGTGGAGCCGGAGCTGCCGCCACCACCACTACTACAGCTGCCGCATCGCGCCCCCGCACTGCCACCCCCGCCACCACCACCGCAGCGTCACGCCGCGGCGGACAGACAACCACCTTCTATTTCTACAACGCACAGACCGTCAGCCAGGGCAAGCAGGAATTCCAACGCAGGTGGGGTCAGCGCCCCAATGAGGACAACTGGCGCCGCAGCACCAAGGCTCGGCCCGACGACACGTCAGCTCCCGGCGACATGGATATGGCCGCTGCCGACAGCCTTGGCCTTGGCAGCGACGGCCTCAGCGAGGAGGAGCAGGCACGGCTCGACTCGCTGGCCAACGACCCCCATGAGCGCGAATACTACATACGTCAGCTGCCGCTGACAGAGGAGCAGCTGGAGGCCTCTAACAAGCAGATAGAAGACGGGCTCTACAAGGGCGGTGTGGCACTCATGGAGCACATCGAGGACTTCGACAGGGCCGAACGTATGCTGCTCAGACTCGTCAACGATTTCCCCGAGACGGCATCGCTCGACGACGTTTACTACCACCTCTTCCTCCTCGCCATGAGGCGTGGCGATGCCGGCGACACCGAGCGCTACCGCCAGCTGCTGCAAGCCAACTTCGCCGACAGCGAACTCACACGCACCATCTCGCACCCCCGCTTCATAGAGCTGGCGCAGAACGGCAAGCATCTTGAGGACTCACTGTATGCCGCCACCTACACAGCCTACAAGGAGGAACGCTATCATGAGGTGGATGCCAACTATGCCGTTGACACCACCGACTTCAACGGCGGACAGCATGCTGCCAAGTTCCTCTTCATCCACGCCATGACACAGCTCTACACCAACCATCGCGAACGCTTCTTCCAGGAGCTGAAGACACTCACAGAGAAGTACTCTGCCGACGAGATATCGGCGATGGCACAGTATATCGTGAAGGGCATCACGGAGGGCAGGCTACTCGTCTCCGACAAATGGGACGCCAGCAGCATCTGGGACACGCGAAGCCTTGAGGCTGCCGCCGACTCCACAGCTACCGACACGCTCGCTGCCGAGCCTGAAGTGCCCTTCGTCTTCGTGCTCGCATACCCCGCCGGCGAGGTCGATGAGAACCAGCTCATCTATGAGATGGCCGCCTACAACTTCCTCACCTTCCAGGCCCGCAACTTCGACATCGAGACGGTGCAGGCCGGAGTCATCTCCCAGCTGAGGATCTCGGGCTTCAAGAACTACGACGAGGTGCACCTCTACGCCCAGCAGCTGCACGCCGATGCCCGCATGAGACAGTTGCTCGAGGGCATACGCGTCGTGCTTATCAGCGAGGAGAACCTCAAGCTCCTCGGCACGAAGTTCAGCTACGAAGACTACACCGAGTTCTACGACGAGAAACTCTCTGGCATACAGCTGCCGGAACAGCTCATCCTCGACGAACCCACAGACCTGCCCGTGGTGGATCCCGAGGACGTACCCCCGCCATCAGAGAACAGCGACACCGACGGCGGCAACGACGATGACACCGACGACAACGGCGGCAACGACGACGAAGACTGGCTTTGGTAGCCGTCAGAGCCTTGCCGCAACACTATACGAACCACACACCATCAAACCCCACTCACAACATCAACCGCCTATGACTGCCCGCCTGCTATGGGTTGACGACGAGATAGAGCTCCTCAAAGCCCACATTCTCTTCCTGCGTAAGAAAGGCTACGACGTCGAGACCGTCAGCAACGGCTACGACGCCATAGACCGCTGTGCGTCCGCAGATTTCGACCTCATACTCCTCGACGAGAACATGCCCGGCCTCAGCGGGCTGGAGACTCTGCAGCGCATCAAGGACCTCACACCGGCGACACCCGTGGTGATGGTGACGAAGAGCGAGGAGGAGAACATCATGGACCAGGCCATCGGCAGCAAGATTGCCGACTACCTCATAAAACCCGTCAACCCCACACAGATACTCCTCTCGCTGAAGAAGAACATACATCAGCGCGAACTTGTCACCGAGCACACACAGACGGCCTACCGCCAGAACTTCATGCAGCTGTCGCAGCTCATCGACGACGCACGGAGCATCGACGACTGGTATGAGGCCTACCGCCAGCTCGTGGGATGGGAGCTGCAGCTCTCCGATGCCGACAGCTCCATGCTCGACATGCTCGCCATGCAGAAGGGCGAGGCCAACAAGGCCTTCGCCAAGTTCGTCGCATCAAACTACCTTCGATGGATTGCCGACAAGGAGGCCAAAGACCGCCCGCTGATGAGCCCCGACATCTTCAAGCACAGCATCTTCCCGCTCCTCGACGACGGCCAGCAAGTGTTCCTCATCGTGATAGACAACTTCCGCTATGACCAGTGGCGGGTGCTCATGGGCGAGATTGCCGACAGCTTCACCATCGAGGAGAGCCTCTACACCAGCATACTGCCCACGGCAACGCAGTATGCCCGCAATGCCATCTTCTCGGGGCTCATGCCCAACATCATAGCAGAGATGTTCCCCGACCTGTGGGTCGATGAGGACAGCGAGGAGGGCAAGAACCTCAATGAAGCCCCGCTCATACGCACACAGTTCCAGCGCTACCGCCGGCAGAACACCTTCTCATACCACAAGGTCAACGACTCTGCCGCCGCCGAGCACCTACTCCACGAGCTGCCGTCGCTGCAGAAGTACAACCTCAACGTCTGCGTGCTCAACTTCATTGACATGCTCAGCCACGCACGCACAGAGAGCCAGATGGTGCGCGAGCTGGCCAGCAACGAGGCGGCCTACCGCAGCATAACGCTCTCGTGGCTCAGACATTCGCCCGTCGGCGAGCTCTTCAGGGTGCTGGCAAACACCAACTACCACATCATCCTCACCACCGACCACGGCAGCATACGCTGCAAGAACCCCATCCGCGTCAAGGGCGACCGCAACACCAACACCAACCTGCGCTACAAGCTGGGCAAGAACCTCGACTACAACCCGCGCGAAGTCGTGGACATCACCTCGCCACACCAGGCACAGCTGCCTGCACCCAACCTCTCCACACGCTACATCTTCGCCACGGGAGACACCTTCTTCGCATATCCCAACAACTACAACTACTACGTATCATACTACCGCGACACCTTCCAGCACGGAGGCATATCGATGGAGGAGATGCTAATCCCCCTCATCAGCCTCACGCCGAAGGTCAAACGCTGACAACACAGCCATAACCAATCGACAATGACTATCACAATACCTGACATCGAAGCCATCGACGATGCCGCACGCCAGTTCGCCGATGCCATGAACGGCCGCACCGTCTTCGCCTTCGTGGGCGGCATGGGAGCCGGCAAGACGACATTCATACGCGCCCTGTGCCGACAGCTCGGAGTCACAGACACCATCACATCGCCCACATTCGCCATCGTCAACGAGTATGCCGTCACAGGCTCGCCGACGGCAGAGAGCATCTTTCACTTCGACTTCTACCGGCTGCAGCAGATAGAGGACGCCGTGGCCATCGGCATCGAAGACTATCTCTACAGCGGCAACATCTGCCTCATAGAGTGGCCGGAACTCGTGGAACCCCTCCTGCCCGACGATGCCGTGCACGTGAGCATCAGCGTAGCGCCCGACGATTCACGCACACTGACCTTCTGATGACACCCTTCACATCAGCATATCTCCCACCCGTAGAGTGGTATGCCGCCATGGTGGCCAGTGGCTGCCATGACCTTGACCGACGATGCCGCTACAGCCGCCAGCGCAACGTCAACCGCTGCACCATTCTCATGCCCGACGGGCCGCAGACACTCACCATACCCCTCGTGGCAGAATCCACACATGCCACCGTAGGCGACCTGCGCATCAGCGACCACGGCCGATGGCGCGCACACCACTGGAATGCACTGCAGACAGCCTATGGCAAAAGTCCGTTCTTCGAATATTATGCCGATGACTTCCGCCCGTTCTACACCGACCACTGGACGTGCCTCGCTGATTTCAACGAAGCACTGCATGCCACCGTGTGCCGACTGCTGGACATCACTACCCTGCCACGACCCAACACAGCACAGGCGCCGGTCGCCATCCAGCCCTACTACCAGGTGTTCATGCAGCGCATCGGCTTCAAGCCCGGCATGAGCATCGTGGACTTGCTCTTCAACATGGGGCCAGAAGGAATATTTATACTTCTGGGACGCGAGCTGTGATATGCCCGTGTCAGCGATGCCGCCGCAGCCTTTCCTGCCCATGACAGGCACCCGCTAGGACACAAAATGCAGCAAAAACACCGTCAAACAGCAAAAAATAGCGGAAAAGTGACAGACTTTTCAAATGAAAACACTATTTTTGCCCCCGCATAGCCTCACAACAGAGGCTGGCACAATCAAGAATTATTCACCCTTTATAAACTTGCTTAATTATGAAGAAGTACGTTTGCAACCCTTGCGGTTATGTCTATGACCCCCAACTTGGAGACCCCGATGCCGGCATCGCTCCCGGCACCGCTTTCGAAGACCTGCCCGACGACTGGGTATGCCCCATCTGCGGCGTAGGGAAAGAGGACTTCAGCCCTGAGGCGTGACTACGGAGACAGCACTGAGCAGAATGGCGGCACTCTGCAGCACCGCCGAGCACTGCGAGAGCGACATACGCCGCAAGCTACAACTGTCCAATCTACCGGCCGACGATATACAGGCCATTATCCAACGCCTGTATATCGAAGGCTATCTGGACACGGCACGGTTCTGCCGAGCGTATGCCAACGACCAGTTACGCTTCGCACACTGGGGACCGGTGAAAATAGCAGCATCACTGCGGCAGAAAGGCCTGCCAGACCATGACATACGCCAGGCCATAGCACAGCTGCCATCCTCAGAGCTGCACGACGTGCTGCAACAGGTGTTGCACTCAAAGCTCAGGCAGACCTGTCAGCCCACGCGAGAGAAACTCATGCGTTTCGCCCTGGCCAGAGGATTCGCCTTCGACGACGTCCGCGATGCCGTTGACACCATCTTATGCCATGAAGATGATGACTGACGACTCCTGCCACCCGTAAACAAGCAAAAAATAATGCCAGAGATGAAAAAAAATCACCACAGATAGCTCGACTTTCAGTTTTTTGCCTTATCTTTGCACCGCTTTTAGCAATAAAAGCCTCGGGATTGGGATATGGTGTAATGGTAACACAACAGGTTTTGGTTCTGTTTTTCCTGGTTCGAATCCGGGTATCCCAACGCAGATAAGGCTCGTCCACATGCTCAGGACGGGCTTTTTCGTATCTTAACCCACAACCTCTCACATACACACTCACATCTATGCTCAAGCCAAAATGCAACCTCATCTCACTCGCGGCAGCATGTGCCACCGCCATGCTCGTCACAGCTTGCGACGGCCTGCCGGGCAACAACCAGGATAAATGGCGCTTCTACCAGGAGATACACGTCTCCGGAGGCACCAGCGGGCAGGCCGATGCAGCATGGAAGGGCAGCACCAGATACGAGTTGCACGAGAACAGCTACTACGGTGGCGACGAGGCCTCGGGCGTCAGCTCCTACCGCTCCGACTACGAACCCTACAAGCCCTATCAGGGCTACGAGGTGGGGTCGGCAAAGCAGTATTATCGCGGCGACACCGACGAATAGGCGGCGCCGCGAGTGCTTTTTGACACATGTAGGACCGCCAAGGCCACATGCCGGCCAATGCAACGGCACGGCACCAGCCATCCTCCACCGAAAACAAATAACCTCTATACTTACCCCCTATGAAACTATACTTACCCCCTATGAAACGCCTGATACTTACATCTTGCCTCGCTGCAATAGCCTCGATGGCCATGGCCTTGCCCGCCGACACCCTGGCGGGATTCGCCTACGACAAGACACCCGCCGGACCCGCCGGCAACGAGTGGGAGTCGCCCCAGGCTCTCGCCCTCAACAAGCTGCAGCCCACGGCATACGCCTTCTCCTTCTCGTCCGTGAAGGATGCCCTCGGCGTGCTGCCCGAACGCGGTGCCGCCTGGAAGAGCCTTGACGGAAAATGGTTCTTCCACTGGGCCGCCACGCCCGACGAGCGCCCCAAGGACTTCTACAAGACCGACTTCGACGCCACGGAGTGGGAGCGCATCGACGTGCCCGGATGCTGGAACGTGCAGGGCATCCAGAAGGACGGCTCGCTGCGCTACGGCGTGCCCATCTACACCAACCAGAAGGTCATCTTCCAGCACCAGGTGGCCGTCGATGACTGGCGCGGCGGCGTCATGCGCGAACCCGCCAACCACGACTGGACCACCTTCAAGTACCGCAACGAGGTGGGTTCCTACCGCCGCACATTCATCTGGCCCGTGACGTGGACGAAGAAACGTGTCTTCCTCAACTTCGACGGCGTCGATTCCTTCTTCTACCTCTGGGTCAACGGCCACTATGTAGGGTTCTCAAAGAACTCGCGCAACACCGCCACCTTCGACATCACCCGCTTCCTCGACCCCAAGGCTCCCGAGCAGCTCATCGCCGTGGAGGTCTATCGCAACAGCGACGGCTCCTTCCTCGAGGCTCAGGACATGTTCCGCCTGCCGGGCATCATACGCTCGGTATATCTCACCGCCACACCCCCAGTCACGCTCACCGACCTCGTCGTGCGCACCAAGGAGCTCACCATGGCCCCCGGAGCCGCCGACGCCTCGTCGGCCGTCATCCACGTGGAGACCGCCGTGCGCAACTATGGCTCCAAGGTGGCCAAGGGTCTCACCGTAGAATATAAGGTGTGGCCCGTCGAGCTATGGGGCGACAAGACCGCCGCCGAACCCGTGGCCACACTCAGCGCCGACGCCCTCGAGAGCGACATCACCCTCGACGGCATCCACCCCTGGAGCGCCGAGGCGCCCTACCGCTACGTGCTCACCGCCGAGCTGCGCGACAAGAAGGGCCGCACCCTCGACGTGCGCTCCACGTATTTCGGCGTGCGCACCGTAGAGATTCGCGACACACCCGCCGAGCAGGACGAGTTCCACATGGCCGGGCGCTACTTCTACGTCAACGGCCGACCCGTCAAGCTCAAGGGCGTCAACCGCCACGAGACCAGCCCCTGGCGCGGCCACGCCATCACCCGCGAGCAGATGGAGCATGAGGTGTTCCTCATGAAGCAGGGCAACATCAACCACGTGCGCAACTCCCACTATGCCAACGACCCCTACTGGTACTACCTGTGCGACAAGTAT
>Ga0247610_10006755_pt1 | contig 11875 bp, 6 predicted proteins | sample 174DNAGHGhighgp2_FD_193483 | JGI IMG/M metagenome (GOLD analysis project Ga0247610, IMG submission 193483) | Sheep rumen microbial communities from Palmerston North, Manawatu-Wanganui, New Zealand - 1742 DNA GHGhigh gp2 | ecosystem: Host-associated > Mammals > Digestive system > Stomach > Rumen ...
ATCGGGAACCACTCTGGGATCCGCAGTGTACACACCGTCCACATCGGTATAGATTTCACAGATGTCCGCTTTCAGGCCTGCCGCCACCGCAACAGCCGTGGTATCGCTGCCCCCGCGGCCAAGTGTCGTAATATCTCCTTCATCTGTAATTCCCTGGAAGCCTGCCACGATGACAATGTTGCCTTCGTCCAGCGCTTTTTTCACACGTTCCGCATTAACTTCCAAAATGCTGGCCTTGGTATGACTTGCATTTGTACGGATGCCCGCCTGAAATCCGGTAAAAGAAATTGCTTTCTGTCCCCGTTCCATAAATGCGCTGGCCAGCAACGCAATCGAAACCTGCTCGCCGGTCGCCAGCAACATATCCATTTCCCGCTTCGGCATATGATCCGTGATCCTGGCCGCCAGCGACAGCAGATCATCAGTCGTATCTCCCATTGCGGAAACCACGATCACAATTTTGTCATCGGGTTTCTTCTCTGCCAGCACGCGATCTACAAGATGATAGATTTTTTCCGGCGTCGCCACGCTGCTGCCACCGAATTTTTTAACCACAAAAGCCATAAACTGCCCCTCCTAGAACATATATAAATATTATATCATCATTTTAAGTACAAACACAACCATAAACTACAAGATATTGTGATTTTTTATTTTACGGTCACAACTGTTACCCCTGCGCCGCCCAGCGCAATATCTGCCAGCGCAATAGAAGCAACGCTGCGATGTCCTTTCAGATAAGCATGCAATCCGGCCCGCAACGCGCCGGTTCCTTTCCCGTGAATGATTCTGACCTGAGAAATTCCGGCCAGCAGCGCATCGTCGATCGTCCTGTCCACATAGGGGATCGCCTCATCGGTCGTCATACCCCGGACATCCACTTCCTGTTCCGCACTTTCCGTCTTCGCGGCAAACATAGCATGGGAAGCATTGCTTTTATATCTGGAAGGAGACGGCTTGCTCTGCGGCCTGTCCTTAACCAAAAGACACTGTGCCAGAGGAACCGTCATCTTCAGCACGCCAACAGACACCAGCGCGTCTTTTCCCTTAACTTCCAGAACCGTTCCGTTTTTGCGCAGCGACTTGACCAGGACGGTCATCCCGACCCGTGCATTAGCCGGAGACAAAGGAGTCCCTTCCGGCAGCGGTTCATCCAGGCTCAGATGCTTGTCCAGAGCCTTTCTGGCTTCTTCTGCCTTGGCCTGCATAGCCTTCACATCCATATTCGCTTTTAACGAGCGCAGTTCTTTCAGCACGGCTTCCGCTTCCCGTCGGCTGCTGCGATAAATTTCATCTGCCTGATACCGCGCTTTACGTAACATTTCGTTCTTCTGCTTTTCAAAATCCTTTTTCTGCCAGGCCAGCTGATTCCGGAGCTTTTCGCTTTCGTATTTCAGCTCTTCCACTTCCCGGTTCCGGCTTTCGAAGCGGCGGCGTTCCCCTTCCAGTCCCTGCAGCACATCTTCCATATGTACGTGTTCTTCATTCAACAGATCTCCTGCGTTATGGATGATCTCATCCGACAGTCCCAGCTTACGGCTGATATTGAATGCGTTGCTGCTGCCAGGCACGCCCATCAGCAAACGGTATGTAGGAAGAAGCGTGTCAGGATTGAATTCCACGCTTGCATTTTCCATTCCTTCCCTGCCAAATGCAAAAGTCTTCAGTTCACTGTAATGTGTCGTCATCATAGTGAACACACCCTGCTTCGTCAAATGATCCAGTATGGACATGGCAAGCGCCGCGCCTTCGTTGGGATCGGTTCCCGCACAGATTTCATCAACCAATACAAGATCCCGTTCCCTGACCTCCTGTAAAATGCTGACCAGGTTCATCATATGCCCGGAAAATGTTGACAGGCTCTGCTCAATACTCTGCTCATCTCCAATATCCGCATATACTGCGCGGAACACGGGAAGTTTTGCATTCAACGCCGGAATAAACATACCGGTCTGGCTCATGAGAGCAAACAGTCCCACCGCTTTCAGCGCCACCGTTTTACCGCCGGTGTTTGGCCCGGTAATCAACAGCGTATTAAAACTTTCGCCCAGATTCACGTCTAACGGCACCACCGCATCCTGCGGCAATAACGGATGCCGGCCCTTGTCGATCCGGAGTCCGCCGTTAGATACCAGCTGCGGCTGACAGGCTTTTGTATCCAGCGCATACAATGCCCTGGCATATACGGCGTCCACATCCGCCGCCACAGCCAGGCACCGCTGTAACGTTTCCCCTTCTGCGCCGACAGCGCCGGAAAGCTGTCGCAGGATCCGCTCTATCTCTTCTTTTTCCTCTGCAATATAACGCTTGATATTATTGTTCAGATTTACAACGGCCATGGGCTCAATAAAAAGCGTAGCCCCCGTTCCGCTCTGGTCGTGCACTATACCGGGAAAATTCGCCCGGTATTCCTGCTTTACAGGAATCACATACCGATCCCCCCGCATGGTAACCAGAGCATCCTGAAAATACTTCTGGTTATTCGGATCGTGCAATATCTTCTCCAGTTGGGAACGCACTTTGCTTTTTGCCGATGCGATCCCGGTACGAAGGCCTGCCAGTTTTACAGAAGCCGTGTCCAGGATCTCTCCTTTTTCCGAAATGGTCTTTTCCAGCTGGCGCACCAATTTCGGGAATTCTGCCAGCGCCCTTCCGTATTCCGCCAGATTCGGATGGTCGTCGCTTTCCGTCAGCAGAAAATACTTCAGTGCTCCAAAAGCCTGCATGCTGGATCTTACCTGCATCAGTTCCTCTACATCCAGCACACTGCCGATACGGGCGCGTTTTACTGCCTCCCCAATGTTATAAAGCCCGCCAAAAGGAAAGCGCTTTCCCGCATTTAAAAGACGAAGCGCTTCCGCTGTTTCCATGTGCATACGTTTTACCGTCTCAAAATCCGAAGAGACCGGCAACGCCAGGAGCCGCTCTTTCCCCAATTCCGTAGCCGCCTTTTCGGCAGCCAGCAGCTTAACTTTATCAAATTCCAGTGTTTTTACGGCAAAACGCCCTGTAATACGAGTATTCATAAGGTCCCTCTGAAAAAACAGGCCCCCTTTTGAGGACCTGTTTCCTTGTCGTTAACAGTATTAATTTTGTTTATTCTTTCGCGTTAATCACATTCATGGATGGAACGCCGCCAACAACGCCGTTCTTATCTTTGAATTCGCCAACCTTCTGCATCAGGTCAAAGTAGCAGTCCCAGTAATTTTCAGATTTGGTCCATACGCGGATCGTATAAACCACCGCATAATCAGTGTAACCGGAGACCCTTACAAAAGGAGCCGGATCCTGCAAAGCAGTAGGCGTATCTTTAACCGCTTCCAGTACAGCCTTGTAAACATCTTCAAACTTGTTTCCGTACCCTGCCTTGGTTTCAATATCAACCCGCCGCAGTTCTTCGGAAGAGAAGTTGGTGATCTTCCCGCCCATGGCTTCCGAGTTGGGAACAATGATCAGTTTGTTATCAATGCTCAGCACCTTTGTGCAAAGCATGTTGATCTCTTTCACAAACCCTTCAATCCCTGCAATGGCCACATAATCGCCAACCTTAAACGGTTTGGTGATCAAAATCATAAAACCGTTGGCGACATTTGACAACGCACCCTGCACAGACAGGGAAATTGCCAAACCTAACATACCGATAACAGCCAGGACAGATGCGATAGGAATGCCAATGCTTTCCGCAACCACGCAGATAGCTACAAAGTTCAGGATCACTTTGATGAGCGCTTTTGTAAAGCCTCTCACCGTTACTTCCAGTTTGAAACGGTCCAGGATCTTGTCAATGATCGGCCCCATGATCATGCTGATCAGCCGGTTGAAGATCGCCATCAGGATCAGGCCCTGAAGGACCGAACCTACGCTGATATTACCTACCTTAAAATCCAGAATCTGCTGGGCTGTCGCCAAAATCTGATTCATAATCATTCCCCCTCTTTATAAATTTACCAGATAAATGTGAGATTCTCCATACGGAATCATTTATCATTTTTATTATAGCACAATTATTGTATAAATGGTAAGAAACTTCCCGCGACAACGCTCTTTTGCCTGCAGGCTTTTTCATTTTATATCTTTTCCAGTTTTGCCCGGAACGAAATACGGCGCGGCGTTTCCATGCTGTCGAACTGCACCACATGCGCTCCTTTATCCTTATCCACATCCGTGACGGTCCCCGGGCCGAACACTGCATGACGGACACGCTGCCCGACAGGGAACGCAATATCGCTTTCACATTTCGGCATATATTTCTGACTCAGCGCAATATATTCCTTTGTTTCTTTAATCAGCCCTTCCCGCGGTTCCTGGGTAAAATGTAAGAGCGGCCTGTCAATATCCAGTATGAAACGCGAAGGATACTGAGGCGCGCCATCAAAATTGCGGCCCTCTGCCCGCGTCAGGTACAAGTGGTCTTCCGCACGGGTAAGCGCAACAAAAGCCAGCCTTCTTTCTTCTTCCATGGCTTCAAGTGTCCGCACTTTACGCGATGGGAAAATGCCTTCATTCATGCCGCAGAGAAACACAACGGGAAACTCCAGCCCCTTGGCGGCATGGACCGTCATCAACTTCACTTTTCCTTTACTGTCAGCACTGTCCGCGTTTGTGAACAGCGCCACATGGGATAAATAATGTGTCAGCGTACTTTCTTCCCCGCAGCTCGTTTCATATTCATAAACCGACTGCTTCAGTTCCGCCAGATTATCCAGCCGTTCCTGGCTTCCTTCCGTGCGCAGCATGGCCTCGTATCCGCTCTCATTCAGGATGGCAGCCAGAATTTCCGAAATCGGACGGTCCTCATATCCGATTGCAAACCGTTCAATTAACGTTACGAACTGCCGCGCTCTGGTCCCCTTAAACACAGGATCGTCCAACGTATCCAGCAGCGCCTGATACAAACCGCACCCGTGCTGTTCCGCGTACTCCTGCAAAAAAGCAAGCCTGCGCTTTCCCATATTGCGTTTCGGCGTATTAACAATGCGGCGGAATGATAAATCATCTTTATAAACGATCATCCGCAGATAACTCAACGCGTCTTTAATCTCCATCCGGTCATAAAACTGTACGCCGCTGTAAATCGTATAGGGAATCTTCTCCTGCAAAAAGACCTGCTCCACGGTACGCGTCACATAATGAGCCCGATATAAGAGCGTAATATCCGAATACGGCACGCCCATTTCATGCAGCCGGCCAATCTCCTCGCCGATCCACTTCGCTTCCGCCTCCTGCGTGTCCGCAAAATGGCAGATCACCGGCGGGCCGTCGGGGCGCTGCGGAAGCAGTTGCTTCTGTATACGCTTTGTATTTTTTGCGATCAGGGAATTGGCGGCCGCCAGAATCTGTGGCGCAGACCGATAATTTTCCATCATGAAAATGGTCCGGGTCCCGGGAAAATGCTGGTCAAAGTCCAACAGATATGAACCATTCGCCCCTCGCCACGTATAAATGGTCTGATCCGGATCCCCTACCACGAACAGGTTCTTATGATATGCGCACAGCGTTTCCATCAGCTGATACTGCAGCAGGTCGATATCCTGAAATTCATCAATCATAATATATTCCAGACGCTGCTGCCATTTCAGGCGGATGTCTTCCCGCTCATGAAAAATGTGAAGCGTAAACTTGATCAGGTCATTATAATCCAGCCCGAAGCATTTCTTTTCCTGATACAGATACCCGTAAAAGATAATGTCCTCCGCCGTAACGGCCCGGTCATATTTTTCCTTCAGCGCCTCCAGAGGCAGGGCGATCATGTCCTTATAATAATCCGGCTGTTTGAAAAGCTTCAGGATCTCAATCCTGTCCCGCGCGTCTGAGAAGGTCATATCCCGCAGCGTCAGTCCGCGTTCTTCGTAAATGATCTGAAGCATTGCATCCACGTCGGAATTATCTAATACCAGAAAGCTTTTGGGATACTGGACCGCATAGCTGTCCTCCTGCAGGACACTTACGCAGAACCCGTGAAACGTATTGATGTAACCGGTATCGTTATCCCCCGTCAGGTTATGTATCCGCTGCCGCATCTCCTGCGCCGCTTTATTCGTAAAAGTAACACACAGGATATTTCCGGGCAGAATGCCCAGCTCATTCACCAGAAAAGCGAACCGGTGGGACAGCGCCCTTGTCTTACCGGAACCGGCGCCGGCGATAACGCGCACAAACCCTTCTGTGGCGCATACCGCCTTCCGTTGCGATTCATTCAGTTTCTGCATCAGTTCTGTATATTGTTCCTCAGCCGACATTTGCAGCGCCTCCATATTTTAAACTAACGTTCGTATAATTATTGTACCATACCTGGGAGAAAAAGAAAAGCGAACATAAGGAAGCGCTGATTTATTCGTCTGCATTTCCATAACAAAAGACCTTGCAGCACAACCACTGCAAGGCCTGTTTTACAATAACAACTGCCGGTGACGATTGATTTACAGCACGCCCCTGTAATAATGCCCCCGGGTCGTTCCCGGCAGGTTTTCCACGGCTTCGCCGGAAAGGGCAAGTGTTTCCTTAAACCGTTTCACTAAGTCCCTGATCTGCTGCGGATCATATGTGCGGCCATCGATTCGCAATCTGCTGATCCCCATGTCCCGCAGTTCCTGCAACCCTCCCAGTACGGACAGGTCCTGGGAATTCAGTACATGCATACGGCAGAACTGGTCGCCGGCCAACCGGAAGTTAGCCTCTTTCCGGTCATGCAGATAGATTTCTTCCTTACACTTAAATGTGCAGGCGCCTTTATCCAAATTGCCCAGAAAACTCCCCCCCGCACAATATTCGGAAACCATCATCTCAATGGGTCCCTGCACCAGGCATTCCAGCGGCAGCGGGCTCACCTTCGCCAGATGGGCCAGCTGCCCCATGTTCAGCTCTACCGAAAGGGTTGCCCCCGTTGCGCCTGCCTCTTTCCAGAACTGCAGGCTCTGGGAATTATAAATGTTAAGACTCATGTCCGCCCAGAGAGGCGTTCCTATTTTTAATTCACGGGCCAGCTGCCAGATCCCCAGATTATGTACATACAGCAGATCGATCTGACAGGCTGCCGCCTGTTTTAAAAACGCGGCAAAAAAAGCCTGCTGGCTTTCTTTTACAATCCGCGGCGTGGAAAACGCGATCTTCCTTCCTTTATCGTGCGCCAGTTTCACGGCAGTTTCATAATCAGCAAACGTCACGTCTTTGGAACTGTATCGGTCGCCGCCAAAGATGATCCAGTCCGCCCCGCCGTCCAGCGCCGCTTTCACTTTTTCAGGAGTATCAGTCCATACCGTGAGCTGCGGCATGTCTTTTTCTTCACCGAAATGCTGCCCCTCTTTGCGTTGAAAAGCGCGGCCTGCCTTTTCATTGCCTTCCGGACCCGCAACGGCGCTGCCTGCATCCGAATATTCCAGTTCATGCAGCCAGCGGCTCATCATCTGACTGCGCGCCACCGGTCTGCGAGCCGGAGCGAAGGCTTCCAGACGCGCGGCATCCAGTGCTTCGCAAGCCTTACGTCTCGCTTCGTTGATCTCGCTCATGGGAACCATCAGCCCGTCATCCAGCTCTGTTTCCAGCGCTGCCAGCACATATTCTGTCGCGCCCAGTCGATCCACCTGTTTCCGCACCGCTCCTTCATCCAGCGCATGCTTCCGGGCCGGTTCCGCCACAAAATCCGTCAGGCCCGCGCCGGAATTTCCGTCGCAGTCTGTCAGCACCACTTCCATCGGACTGCCCATATGCGCCGTAACTTTTACCGTAACAGGAATGCGTTTCTTGTTCTTTTCTCCGTAAAACTGACCGGCATAGGCCATCAGCTCACTGTCCATCGTACGGAAAACACGGTCATTCAAACGCACGCCTTTGGGAATATCAATTTCCGCCAGCGACCCGGCTTCCGCAGATGCAACAACAGCGCCGTTCACACGCAGCGTATCCACCACCGTACCGACGCGGCCGCCAACTTTTACCCAAAATTCCAGCCCGTCTCCGGCATGGATCGTTTTATCCAGTTTGATCACAGCTTTGGTATGATCTTTATTTAACTTCTGTACCCTGCCGATCAGCACGCCCCGGTTGTTGGGACGGCGGTCGCTCATCATCAGGCGCCCCTGATGTTTTTCCAGATAAGCCGTAGTAAAATCGCGGTTAAAGATCTGTTCAATATTGGCCAGATCTTTTTCCGGCACTTCGTAACTGCCGCGCTTATAACTGTCCATGGCCCGGCGGTAAGCATCCACCACGACGGCCACATACTCGGGACGTTTCATGCGTCCTTCAATTTTATAGGAAAGCACGCCGGCCTCGATCATCTGAGGCAGAACCTTTAACGTGTTCAGATCTTTCGGGCTTAACAGATACTGTCCGGCATCTTTACCTGCAAGCAGGTCCTTCCCGTCTTTATCTACCAGCGTATACGGAAGACGGCAGGGCTGCGCGCAACGCCCCCGGTTTCCGCTGCGCCCTCCGATCAGGCTGCTCATAAGGCACTGACCGGAATAACAGACGCACAATGCCCCGTGGATGAACGCTTCTATTTCCAATCCGGTATCGCTTACCTTCTTCAGATCCGCCAGCGACAACTCCCGGGCAGGTACCACCCGGACCATACCGTGTTCCGCCGCAAACCGGACTCCGGCAGAATTAGTCACCGTCATCTGCGTAGAAGCATGCAGCGGCAGATCCGGCACGATACGCTGCGCCGCCCGTATCACGCCCAGATCCTGGACGATGATCCCGTCAATACCCGCATTATGCAGAAAGACCAGATATTCTTCCAGCTCCGGCAGTTCTTTATCATCCACCAGCGTATTTACAGTCACATACAGGCGGACATGGTGCATGTGGCAGAAATAAACGGCCCTTGTCATTTCTTCCCTGTCAAAATTGCTGGCATAGGCCCGCGCCCCAAACGCCTTTCCTCCCAGATACACCGCATCGGCTCCGGCATTTACAGCTGCTTCCAGCGCTTCCCACGTTCCTGCCGGAGCAAGCAATTCTATCTCTTTCTGCATAATCGGTCTCCTTTTCACCTGGCCGGCAGCGGAATCAGGAACATCCCGTCCTGTCGGCGTTACTTCCCGCTTCATTCTGTAATATTGTATGAAACAACGTCCATAAATTCAGTAAAAGCAGCACCGCACAAAGTCGATGCTGCTTTTTATCAGATTCATTTTACAACCACAGTCACATTACATTCGCGGATCCCTTTATTCTTTTCCCAGGGACGCTGATAACTCAAATTCAACTGATATGTACCCGGAACTTTTGCCGCATAGAACTGGAATTCCGTGCCCGGTGTCCCAACCTGCGCCTGCTGCGTATGCTGGATCATAAACGAACTTCCCGTTTTCAGCAGACCGTTCTCCGCGCCGCCATTGATCGTATGGAGCCACTGGAATCCGGTACTGGGATTCGCATTCAGTTTAAAAGCAAACAGGTCCCCCTGTTTCACATTCAGGATTTTGCCGTGGCTGTTTTCTGTCAGCTTCCACACGGTCAGCAGCCTTCCGATCTCTCCGATACGCGCTACCGGCAACAATGTCTCATAACTGATCTTCTGTTCATATGGCGCGCCTTTTTTACTGCTGACAGCAATGCCGTCTTCCGTGAACAATACGTTTTCGACTTTCCCCCCCAGCAGCTTTTCCCTTTCCTCGCCGCCAAAGAAAAAGTCGTCCAGGGTAAATTCACGACCGCTGGTCAAATCAACATTCACAGCCCGATAATAGGTCTTGCCGCCGTTGCTTCCTTTCAGCAAGATGCTTACCAGACTTGGCCGATTCAGCGTCACTTCGTAGGAAACGCGTCCCTGCCGGCCCGCTTTATCGGCCACATCATCTGCCGCATTATCCAGCAAATGGTTGGCAGACTGCTGAAAGACTTCATCATTGGCTCCGTCAATGACGGGCAGCTCCACCGTTACACGCTTGCCTTCCTTTAACTCAGTCAGTACGGTAGTCGGCTGATCTGCAAACACGCTCTGGCAGAACAGCAAAGATGCAACGGCCAATACGCCTGCTATTTTTTTCATGAGTCCTCCTTATAACACAAGGCCTCTAAGGAAGCACTGATTAAATGAATTTGGACGAATTAATCAGCGCTTCCCTGATACTTATTCCTGTTTTTCCGCAAAGGCGATCGCCTTATCCATCCGCTCCAGGGTCTTCTCTTTTCCCAGCAGCGTCATCACATCAAACATGCCCGGCGTTACAGTACGGCCTGACAAAGCCAGACGGCTGGGCTGGATCACCTTGCCCAACGCCACGCCTTCTTTTTCCGCAATGGCATTGTACAGTTTTTCCAGATCGGCTTCGTTGAATTCTGCCGCCGGCGCCGCCGCAACCTGTTCCCGGCATTTTTTCAACAGCGCGACGCCTTCTTCTGTAAAGAACTTGCGCGCCCCTTTTTCATCAAAGGTATCGAAATCTTTAAAGAAATAGGTGGAAGCGTCGGCGATCTCCTGTAACGTCTTAACGCGGACGCGAACGACCTCTACCAGATGGGTCAGGTAGTTCAGGTTCGCTTCATCCTGCAGCCACTCTTCTGTGACCAGGCCCGCTTTCACCATAAACGGTTTCACATCCTTAACGATGCGTTCCAGCGGCAGGCTCTGCAGGTACTGGCCGTTGATCCAGTACAGCTTTTTAATATCATACACAGCGCCCTTGTGGGACATCTTGTTCATGTCAAACTGCTTTACGGTTTCTTCTTTTGTAATAATCTCCTGGTTGCCTTCCGGGGACCACCCCAACAGGGTCAGGTAATTCAGCAGCGCTTCCGGCAGGTAGCCCATGGCCTGGAACTCTTCCACCGACTGGGCGCCGTGCCGTTTGGAAAGCTTGCTGCGATCCGGGGCCAGGATCATGGACATGTGGCCGAACTGGGGCACTTCAAATCCCAGCGCCTCATACAGCAGGATCTGCTTCGGCGTGTTGGGAATGTGTTCTTCCGCCCGCAGCACATGGGTCATGCCCATCAGGTGATCGTCGATGACCACGGCGAAATTATAGGTAGGCGTGCCGTTGGTCTTGGCAATGACAAAATCGTCAAACTGGGTCAGGTCAAAATCCATACGTCCGTGAATGAGGTCCTTCACCCGCATGTTCCCTTTCATGGGAATCTTGAACCGGATGGAATGGGGTTCCCCTGCCGCCAGCCTGCGCTCCACTTCCTCTTTGGAAAGATTGCGGCAGGTACGGGGATAACGGAAGGGCTGTTTCCGCTGCCGCTGGATCTCGCGCTGTGCTTCCAGCTCTTCCGGCGTGCAGAAGCAGTAATAGGCCTTGCCTTCGTCCAGTAACTGCTGAATGTATTTCTGATAAATCTCCGTACGCTGGGACTGATAATAGGGCTCGCAGGGACCGCCTACTTCCGGGCCTTCATCCCAGTCCAGGCCCAGCCATTTCATACTGCGGATGATCTGCCCTACCGAACCTTCCTGGCACCGGGCCGGATCCGTATCTTCAATACGCAGCACCAGCTTACCGCCCTGGCTTCTGGCAAAGAGCCAGTTGAAGAGGCAGGTGCGGGCGCCGCCAACATGTAAATTGCCCGTCGGACTGGGGGCAAAACGTACGCGAACTTCACTCATGATTACTACTCCTATCTCATAGCAAACGGATGTAACGACCGTTTGCAGCTGTGCAACTATATTTAAAATCTAAAATCGGAATCCGGGAATTATTTAATCTGGCCTTCAATGACGCCCCAGGCAGCCTGCAGCGCTTCGTCCACTTTTTCCGCGTCCTTGCCGCCGGCCTGGGCCATGTCCGGACGTCCGCCGCCGCCGCCGCCGCACAGGGTGGCCACTTCTTTCACGATCTTGCCGCAGTGGATGCCTTTGGCAACGGCATCTTTATGCGCCATAGCCAAAATACCGATCTTGCCGTTCTCGAATACGGAAGCCAGC
>Ga0247610_10006756_pt1 | contig 11872 bp, 7 predicted proteins | sample 174DNAGHGhighgp2_FD_193483 | JGI IMG/M metagenome (GOLD analysis project Ga0247610, IMG submission 193483) | Sheep rumen microbial communities from Palmerston North, Manawatu-Wanganui, New Zealand - 1742 DNA GHGhigh gp2 | ecosystem: Host-associated > Mammals > Digestive system > Stomach > Rumen ...
AGTAAACGAATAAAAACAAAAATATGAAAATTTAATTAAAAAATTAAAAGATGACATTGAAAAATTTAAAAACCAAAAAAAATTAGAATTTATTCAATTCGAAAAATTTAAAGATGAAGAATTAAAAAAAATTGAAAAAGAAAAAAAATTCTCAATCAAACAAGTAAATTCTAATGCAAATAATTTAAGTCAACAATTAAAATTACAAAAAGAAGAAAATGAAAATTTAAAAAAAGAAATTATTTCTTTAAAAGAAGATTTTAAAAATAAAGAAAAAAATAGTCAATTAAATTTAGAAAGATTAAGAAAACAATATGAAGATGCTTTAAAAGAAATTAAAGATTTAAAAGAAGAATTAAATAATAAAAAAATAGATAAAATCAAAAATAAAAAAAATTTAAATAAAAAAAGTAACAAAAATTTCAATACTTTATCAAATTTTGATGAAATAAACAATTCAAATAACTATGTAAATAATACCAATCATCAAAATTTAAATAAAATAACAAACAACTTGAATTTAAAAGATTTAGCCAACAATCAAATTATATTAAACAACCCTATCAACAATAATTCTCAAACAAATTCAAGCGAAAACAAAAAAGCCATTCAAAATAACATATTAACCTTTAACAAAGAAATTGAAAAAACCTACAAATTAGAAAACCAATTATTCTCCAACAAAACCCCAAATTTTCAAAATAATAACAATAATAATAATTTCGACCCTCCAGACGAAGAATACGAAATGGTCTTTTTACCTCAATACCATTCTCCATCAATAAACAAACAATTAATAATAACCTCTCAAGAAATAACACAAGATGGAAAAATAATAAAAACATACAACAACAACAAAAAAGAAATTTTTTATCCTTCAGGTTTACGCAAAGAAATTTTCCCTGATAATTATCAAATAACATATTTCACAAACAACGACATTAGACAAATTTATCCAAACAACAAAGAAGTTTATTATTTCGCAAAAGACAATGTCATTCAAATTAAATACAACAAAGGTTGGCAAATTTACAAATTTCAAAATGGTCAAATTGAAAAAAAATCTCCTGATGGAACTAAAACAACAAATTTCCCCGATGGTTCAGTAAGCACAACTTATCCTGATGGTTATCAAGAAATTTTTAACAGCGATGGAAGCCTGACAAAAATATTTAAAAACGGAATTAGTACTGTTGATTATATTGATGGGTCTAAAGACACTGTGTTTCCTGATGGAAGTAAAATGAGAGAATTTTCTGATGGAAGAGTTTGTAAAATTAATGTTGATGGAACAACTAGTGATTATTATAAATAAAAATTTTTATTATTTTTTTAATTATTTTTAATATTTTATATTTAAATTTAATTATTTTTTTATTATTATTTTTAACAACTATTTTTATTTTAAAAAAAAATAATTTTATATGGAAAATAATATTTTTATTGAATGTGAATTTTGTGATAATTGATTTATTGATAAAAAAACTAAAGCATTTGAAAAATGTTTAGTAAATAAATTAAAAAATTTAGGATTTAATGTAAATTATAAAATAATTCCAATTAATTCAACTTTTAAACCTTATTATATATATATTATCAAAAATAAAGAAAGAAAGTTAGTGTTTAGTAATAATGCTTCTTTACATAGAAAAGAAGGTGTTATTATTGATTATTGTTTAAATGATTCTAATGTAAAAAAAGTAATTGAAAAAATAAATAATATTATAAATAATAAATAATAGTCAATATTTTAATATAAAATTATTTTTTTGTTAAAGAAGTGAAAATATAAATTAGAAAAAATATAATTTATATTAGAAAAAAAGTGCAAAAAAATAATTAAATTTATAGACTAATAAAAATATTTCTTTTATAATTAAACAATATAAAAATAATTCTTAATATTAAATATTACTTTTTCAAAAAATAACATTGACAATAATAATACTAATAATATTAATAAACTATATAAAACCATATATAAAAGTCTTTACATCATTTATACTCTTTCATAAATTCATTATGAAAATTTTGAATGAAAGAAATTGTTTTTTGAATTTGTTCTAAAGGAGGTAAAATAGCAATTCTATAATGATATGTATTATCTAATTGACCAAATCCACATCCAGGAACAACACAAATTCCAGTCTTTTTAAGCATTCTAAGGCAATACTCTTCATCAGGTATTAAATTTTTTTTAGTACATTCATCAAGAAATTTTTGTGGCATATCAATTCTTGGAAATAAATATAAAGCTCCCATTGCAGGATTACAATGAATTCCTTCACATTTATTTAAAGCTTCATAAATAATATTTGCTTTTAGCTTTAATTCTCCTAAAATTTGATTTTTCTCTTTTTCAAATAATTCATATGACTCATCTCCTGGTTTTGGTCTATTGCATATTAATTCTACTGCTTCTTGACCTACAACATTAGAACATAAATTAATACTAGCTAATTTATACATTTGAGTCTTTTCGAATTTTCCTATGTTTGTTATTTCAAAAAAACCTCCTCTTTTTCCACATTCACCATAAAAACCTTTTGAAACACTAAAGAAACTAATTAAATGAAGACCAGTTCTAATTTCTTCAGGCATCATTTCTAAAACTTTTCTAAAGGAATTAAAAGGAACATCTCCCCAAATATTTTCTTGATAAACTTCATCAGCAAGTAAAATTATATTATTTTTAAAGCAAAATTCAATAATTTTTTTCATATTATCAACAGTCATAACTTGTCCAGTAGGATTTCCAGGATTAATAACGACAAAAGCCTTAATAGAAATTCCATTATAAAGAGCATCAGACAAAGCTTTTTCAACACTATCCATGTCAATTTCCCAATTATTATCTTCATTTAAATAATACTCAACTTGACTTCCTCCGAATTGACTAATTGCAGCTGAATATAAAGGATATTGTGGAATAGGAATCATGATTCCATGTAAATGATGACTAATAACCATATTAAGTATCATTTTAATTCCAGTAGAGGCTCCATCAGTCAAAAAAATATCGTCAGGATTAACTTCAACTCCATCTCTCTGTTTCAAATATTTACATACATTTTTTCGAATATATAACAACCCCTTAGAATGAGTGTAAGCCCCAGTAGTTCCTTCACATCCCATTGCATCAATAAGTTCTTGAGCATGTTTTATAACATCTTTTGGATATCTATCCGTTAATTCCATTAAAGAAGGGTCTTCACATAAAGAAATTACTTGACGGAGATAAGTAAGAGGTTTTTGATTACACATTTGAGGATTACCAATATTACAATAAACTATTTCATCAAATGGATAAGGATTTTTCTCCCCTTTTTCTTTACTAGAGTCAATTTCTTTTTTTATCTCTTGAGCCTTCAAAAAAGTCTTTCCTCTTACAGCATATCTTGCTGCAATGATGTTTGGATTCAGAGTGTGTCTTTTATTGGTTTGCATTTTTTTTAATATTAATTAAAAAATTAGTTTAACTTAAATATGGTTAAATATTTTTTGTTACATAAGGATGTTAAATATAAAATTATAATAAAAAAAACATTGAAAATTAATACATTATTAAAAAACACAAATTATAAAATTTTTATTTAAATTAAATTTATTTTATTCAAAATAATATTATTTAAATATTTATTTAATTTATTATTATTTTTAATAATCATTTAATTTAATTTTTATATAAAGACTTTAATTTCTATTAATAAAACGAATAAAAAAAAATAAATTATAAAATTAATATATTTTAAAATAATACAATCAAAAAATTTAATAAAATTTTAAAATGAAAATAAAATTATTTAATTAATTAACAAATAATTAAAAAAATTCAAATCAAATTTCTTTATTACAAAATGGGCATTTTTTTTCTTTTTTTAACCATTGATCAATACAATTTATATGAAATAAATGTTCACATCCCAATTTTTTAACCTTTTCAAAATCTCTAAAATCCTCTTGACAAATGACACATTTATTATTATCTTTATAATAATTTTTTTTAAAATTAACAACAGGAATTTTATTAATTTTATCTTTATTTAAACCCTTATTAACATTTCCAACTTTTTCTTCCATTGCTAATAATTGTTCATAAGTCATTTTATCTGGATTTGGGCATATTTCATCCATTATTTGTTGTTCTACTGCTTGAATTGCATATTCTGCTCCATCATCATCATCATAATAATTATTATTATTATTGAAATTATTTTCAAAATTCATAAAAAAAGGAGATTGAAATGGATCAAAATAATTTTTATTTGAATTAGAAATAATACGATTTTTTTGAGTATTTGTTTTATTATAATTTTTTTGATTTAATAATAATTTATTTTTAAGAGTTTTAATTTCATTTTGTTGATTTGATATTGTATTTCTATATTTTAAATTTTCTCTTTTTAAATCATTAATTTGTTTTTTTAAAGATTCATTTTCTTTTTTTAATGAATTTAAATCATTATTTTTATTAGTTCTTGGAATATTTTTATTAAAACTCATTTTTTAAAATAAATTTATTTTTTTTATATTTTTTTTTAATTAAAATGAATAAGAAAAATTGTGATAGATGTTGTAAAGAAAAAATCGAAATCAAATGTTTTGATTGTCCAAAATTATTTAGTAATTTATGTAAAAATTGTGATGAAATTATTCATAATTTTGATTTTAAATCAAATCATAAAAGAAAAAATATTAATAATATTAATAATGAAAATTATATTTTTAATAAAAATAATAATAATAATAATATTAATAATAAAATTAATGAAAATAATATTAATGAAAATAATATTGATAATGAAATTAATCAATTAAAAATAAAAATTGAAAATATGAAAAATAATTTAATTATTTTTGATAATAAAATTCTTGAATTAAAAAAAGAAAATAATGATTTAATGAATATTAATGATATATTAAAAAAAAATAATGAAATTATTTCAAAAGAAAATGAAAATTTAAATTTAAATTTTAAAAATAATAATATTTTATTATTAAATAATTTAGAAACAATTCTAAAAAATAAAGAAAATGAAATTAAAGAATTAAATCAAAAAGAAAAAAATTCTAGAAACAAAAAAGAAATTGAAAATAAAATTTTATTAAATAAAAAAATGTATGAAAATAAAATTAATAATATTAATAATGATAAAAATAATATTATGAACAAAATTAATGAAAAAAATAAAGAAATTGAAAAATATTTAAATGAAAAAAATAATTTAGATAATTATAATAATAATTTAGAAAAAAATATTAATTATATTCAAAATGAATATAATAATAATTTAAATGAATATCAAAATTTAAAATATGAAAATGAAAATTTAATTAAAAAATGTAATTATTTGAATAATTTAAATCAAAATAAAATAGATTTTGTAAATAATCAAAATAATTTAATAAAAAAATATTGTTAATTAATTTTTTATTAAAAAAAATATTTTAAAAAATTATCGAATTAAATTTAATTATAAAATAATATTAAATTAATGTATTAATATTAATATAATTATTTAAAAAAATTATATTTAATATTTTTTATCAAAATTAAATTTAATTATAACATAATTATTATAAAAGCATATTAAATTAAAATAGGTGTATCATATTCTTTTTTCTTTTCAATTTCCTCTTCATTATTTTTATTTTTATTCTCATTATTTTCATCTTCAATTAAATTATTATTATTATTATCTTTTTTATCATCTCCATTTTTTTTATCTTCTTTTATCTCCTTTTTATCTTTTTTATCCTTTTTATCTTTTTTTTCTTTTTCTTTCATTTCCTTTTCCATAATTTCTTTTTCTTTCTTTTCCTCTTCTTTTTTTTTATCTTCTTCTTCATCACTATCAATTTCTTCTTCAATCAATTTATTAGGGTCTTCTTTAAGCATTTCTATATATTCTTTTTCTTCATCTTTATTCGTAATATCCTCCAAAGGAATTCTATAAAATTTTGCCAAAATTATTCTAACACTAACTGCTTGATTTGGATAACCATAAACTCTCGCAGAAGTAGCAAAAACAATATTTTTAATTTTACTATACCAAAACTTTTCCAAATCATCTGTTATTTCTCTTCTTATAATTTCTGTTTCAAAAAAATTAAATGAAACAGCTTGTGCTTCCATTCTATAAAATTTCGGCATGTATTTTTTACAAACTGTAATCCAATCAATGTATTTTTTATTGAATTCTTCCTCACTTAATCTATTTAATGAACGATTTTCTAAAAAATCTAAATATTTACTTAATTGTTTATTAATTTTCTCATTCTTTGGCTTGAATTTTGTAGTTAAATTTTTACCAGAACGTGCAGCTGCAATTCCAACCCTCATTTCTTTAATCAATGCATCAGTCATTTTTTTAATTAACCCCGGACTATAAACAGGACCAAAATTTGAAAGAGAATAAAAAGTTTCAAATTTTCCTCTCCATATATTTTTTTTATCTATTATAAAATAAGGATACCATTGGTTTTTCTCATAAAAATTATAATAAATATTACTAGGGTCATGATATTGACAATTAGCATATATGTTATTATTATTAAATATCAAATCTATAGTTTCATAAGGCATTTGAACATCAGGAACTATCTCACCTTTTTCAGTAAAAATATCAACAGGTAAAAAATTTTTTTCATCTCCTTTATTTATCTCCTCATCTATGCTTTTATCATCTTTAACAAAATTATAGGCTTCTTCATTATTATCATCTATATTGAAAGCTATTTTATCATCTATCATATTTTTCGCTATTATACTTCTTCCATTTTCACTTTGACTTTCATTTGCCAAATTATCATTAAAATCATCATCATTTTCATATCTAACAATACTATCTTCATTTTCTCCTTTTAATACTATTTGTTCTATGTCTTTTTTATATTGTTTTTTTTCTTTTTTTTTCTTCTTTTTTTTATTATCTTTATTTTCCTCAGTTGTTATTCCTTTTTCCAAATCTTCATATGTTTTACATTGACAATTTAAAAATCTTTTCATTTTAATTGGATCCTTAATACGACCTTTCAAAACAAATTTTAAATTTAATTTTGGGTCCCAAAAAGTGATTGTTTTGCAATCTAATGAAATGCTCATAACCCATGTGTAAGGTTGTTTAGTTTCTTTTAATTTTCCTTGACAAACGAAAATATTATTTTCATAAGGAAAAGTATCATTATCTTCAATAACAACATCATTAGTGTTAATTAAAGAGTCATTTTCATTATTATTATTATTTGTGGTGTCTATTAATTCAGAATTTTGAGAACCATCTTTTGTGTTTGGAGTGTTTGAATTATTATTAGCATTTTCATTATTTAAATCTTCTAAACTTTTTATTTTAATATTTGTTTTTTTCAAACCACACATTAAACATGCCATTAAAATCGCATGTTCTTCAACATTTCCTTTTCTCAATTTAAGCATGAAATCAGGAGAACTCCAGATATCATTTTTTAAATCAGAAGGAAAAGGAAAACATCTAACAAAATGAGCAACTTCATCTAATGTAGTAATATTACAGTCAAAGAAATTTGGATTAGTTTCAATGTCTTTTTTACTATATTTTTTTTCAGGAACTGTGATTGGAGTTATATAATATGTTAATAGATGTAAATTTGTGTATTGATCTTGAGGAGTTAAATTAAAAAACATACGATCTTTATAATTATAATTACTATATTTCCTAAAAATTGAATGAATTTTATTTTTAAAATCTTTATTTAAATATCGATCTTCACCTCTTGGAAAATATTTACTTAATTCAGCAGGAATTTTGTCTCTTTTTTCACTTTTTTTCTTTTTTTCTCCAAAATCAACTATAGGTGGGAAATTCTCCAAAAACCAAGCTTCAAAATGTAAAAATGTATTATTACTTTGACTAAAAGCACTTACTAATTTAATTTTACCTGTATATTTTTCAGAAAGATAATTATGTTCTTTTTTCAAATCCTCAGCAAAATATTTTTCTTGCATTTTTTTACCTCCTTTTATTTCACTCAAATAAAAATATCCTATTCCAAAATTATCATATGTATTATCATCTCCTTCTATCATTAAATTAAAACTAACTTCATTTTTACTACTCAATTCTTCATTTATTTTTAATATATTTTCTTCTATATTATCTAACCAATCTTGTTGTAATGGAACTGGAAAATATAAAAATTCATTAAATGAAGGATTATTATTTTCTTTTACTGTTCTTGTTCTTTGATTCATTCCACTCCATTCAACTGATATAAAACTATCAACAATTCCTCTTGTTTCTGCTGGTCTTATATTTTCAACTCTCATTATTTTTATAACTAAATATTTTTTGTTTGAAAATAACATAACATTTTGACCTGTTTGTTTATAACGAGGTTTATTATCTAATGTTACAAAACCTTGAACTATTACAGGATAGTTTTCACCATATTCTTTATCATGAATCATTAATTCTGTTTTTAATTTTTCAAAATCAATTACACCTCTTAAACCAACTATTTTAGAAGAAATTGTTTTATTAATAATACTAGAAGTATCCAATAAAGTAATTCTCACTTCATTATTTTCTAATTCAGATGTAGTTCCTCTAAACATTATTTTATCATCAAAAGATGTCCAAATAGGTGTAGCTGAATTTTCAATGATTTCACTAGTGCTAGTATTATGCATATTACCACCAACACTATTAATTAATTCAATTTTTAATTTAGTTGAAGGTAATTTTTTATTAACTTCATTTTTTCTTTTAGGATTTAATAAATAAGAAGCTTTCCAATTCAAAAAATAAAGATTAAAATCCCATATTTCTTGAAACAAACAATTAAATTCAACATAAGCAAAAGGAACAGCAACTTTTCTTCCTTTTTCCTTTTTTTTCATATATTCTCCAACATTATAATTTCCATTAACAATATCAATTAACGGAATAGTTAAATAACAATGAATTTCATTCATCCAAAAATTATTATGTTCCCAAAGTTCAATCATAATTTTTTGTTTATTAATTTGACTATAACTCATTCTCATCTCAATTTCTATTACTTTATTAAAAGGGGTTCTCCCACCTGACCCATCTTCTTGAGGGGTATTAACATTTTCTATAACCTCTGTTTTATCTGTATACCCCCTTTTTCCAGTTGCTATCTTATACGTATCTCCTTTTTTATTTTTATATACATTTACTGCAAAATTACCACCTATTGTAAATTGTAGGAAAGGGTCTATCATTTTTTGTAAAGGAGTTATATATATATTATTTATCTTTACCCTCCATCTACGCATTTTTTCCATTTCAACTTTATCTCCCTTTTTCATACGAATTTCTCTTTTATGAGTACTCATATCAAATTCTATACTGTTTTTATATGCTACCGTTATTTTTGAATTTTGTTCATCTAATTTATCATTCATATCTGCTTCATGTCCTTCAGCTAAGTCATAATTTTGAAAATTATCTTTTTTATTTTTGTTTTCTTGGTTTGGGTTGAGACGTTGCATTTCATCATTATTATTGCTATTATTTAATTGTTCATCATTATTATTATTATTGTTATTATTAATATTTTGATTGTTGTTGTTATTATCATTATTGAAGTAAATATTCATTTATATATTTATTTTAAATCAATATTATAATAATTAAAAATAAAATAAAAATAATAATAATAATAAATTATTATAATAATTTTATTAATTATTATTATAACTTAATTAATAATAATATTCTTACAATATAAAAATAATAAAAATGAGTTCTAATGAAAATAATGCAATTGATTATTCTCAATATTCAAATAGAGATTTATGTTCGTTAGCTTCATTATATCATAGAGCTGAAAAATATGAATTAATTATAAATATATCTAGATATTTTTTATCTCAAAAAAAATTTTTAGAACAAGAAGAATTTAATGTTGTTATAGAAGGTTATAAATGCTTAATAAATTCAGAAAGAAAAAAATTGATAAAATTATTAGATATTCAACACAAAGAAAAAAAAAGAAATTCTTCTCATTATAAATTAATAAATGAATTATTTTTACCACATTATAATAAATACATTTCAATTTGTAATGATTTTTTAAATCAAATTGAAAGCCAAAAAAATTATGCAAAAAATTTTGAATCAATTGTTTTTATAAATAAATTAAAATGTGATTTTATTAGATATAAAGCTCAATTTATAATGAATAAAGAAACTAAAGAAAAATTAATAAAAACTTTTTTTGATATTATTAATGAAAGTGAGAATTTATCTGCAAGATACTTAGATAAATTTAATGAAAATTATCTATTATTAGAATTAGGAAAATGTGTTTTTTATTATGAAATTTGTAATGATAAAGAAAAAGCAATGAATAATGTTAAAGAATTATTAGATAAATTAAATAAAAATGAAGAAGATGAAAAAAAAAATGAAAATATTAATAATGAAGAAAATAACAATGAAGAAGAAAAAAAAGAAGAAAAAAATGAAGAAAAAAAAGTTGAAGAAAAAAAAGTTGAAGAAAAAAAAGTAGAAAAAAAAGATGATAAAAATAAAGAAAAAAAACCAGAAGATAAAAAACCAGAAGAAAAAAAAGAAGAAGAAAAAAAAGAAGAAGAAAATAAAGAAAATGAAGAACAAGAAAATAATGAAGAAAAAAAAGAAGAAGAAGAACAAAATAATCTAAATATTAATTATAATTATAAAATCACAATGGACAATTTACCTCCAAATATAAAAGAAATAATAAGATTATTAAAAACAAATTATATATTATGGAGTGGAAAATCTGAAGATGAAATAAGAATTTAATTAATAATTTAAATATAATATTTATTTTTATTAAAAATAAAATTAAAAATAATTTATTTAATTATTAAATGAAAATAGCCAAAGATTGTTATACATCAATTTATTTTAATAAAAACAAAAAAATTATAAAGAAAAAAATTTATAATAAATTTAATAAAACAGAAAATATTAAAAATAATTATAATCAAAATGATGGTAATAACTTTAGTAGTAATAAAAATAATAATAATAATATAAATAATATTAATTATAAAAAAATTTATGAAAATACTTTATTTTGCTTTTTTAATTATATTAAAAATAATGAATCAAAAGATAAATACAATGAATATAAAAATAAATTTAAAAAAATATTAATTGAAAATATCAATTTAAATTTAAATAAAAAAAATAATATTCATAATAATAATTCAATTCAAAATATTATTGAAAGTTCATTTAATTCAATTTATAATAAAAGTAATAATTTAAAACAATTAAATAAATCACATAAATCTTTATATTCATTATCTAGATACGGAAATAATATTGTTACTCAAAGCCCAAATAAAATACCAAATAATTACAGTTATTTGAAAAAATATAATACTCATCATAATTTAATTCATAATAATAAAAATTCAAAATCTACTCAAAAATCATCTTCTTATTTATCTAATAATAATAATAAAAATAGTACAAATAATAATAATAATTTTAATAATATTAAAAATAATATTAATGTTAATTGTAATAATAAAAATAAATTATTATATTATAAAACAGATACTTCTGATTCAAATAATGATTTAATAAATCAAATTAAAAATTCACTTGATGAAGATTTAAAAGGAGTTTTTGATTTTTCTTATGAAAATTTTTTAAATAAAGAAAGTGAAAGAAGTAAAAAAAACAAATAAATCAATTTTTTATTTTACTGTTAAAATTCATTTTATAAAATTATAATATTATAATTATTTGGAAAATAATTTAATATAAATAATATTATTTATTTATTAATTTTAAAATAATAAAATATAATATAAGGTTTAATAAAAAATATTTTTTAAAGATTAAAATGGGGATTGGGGATTGGG
>Ga0247610_10006758_pt1 | contig 11871 bp, 8 predicted proteins | sample 174DNAGHGhighgp2_FD_193483 | JGI IMG/M metagenome (GOLD analysis project Ga0247610, IMG submission 193483) | Sheep rumen microbial communities from Palmerston North, Manawatu-Wanganui, New Zealand - 1742 DNA GHGhigh gp2 | ecosystem: Host-associated > Mammals > Digestive system > Stomach > Rumen ...
CTATTTCCACCCCGTCGTTATCACCCCCTTGCGCCAGACGCTTGTAGTGGTTATAGACGGCAACGGAAAGGTAACGCTTGGCGCTGTCCTGACCGATGACGTACTGGTCGAGGAAGGCCTTGATGTCGCGAGGCTTGGGGAGCTTGTCTATGTCAAGCTCTGCGTCGTCGCCTTCCTTCAGCCTCACCTCGCTGCCCATGCTTTCGCTGACAATCTTCTCTGCGTGGCGTACGCACTCGTCGCAGATGTAGCCGTTAAGGCCACTCAACATCAGCGCCACCTCATCCTCACTGCGCCCGCAGAAGGAGCAACGGTTCTTGCGTTTCCCTGTCATCAAATCCTAATCCTTAATCCCTAATCTTTAATCCTCCTTGCGTGTCATCACGCGGTCAATCATGCCATACTCCTGTGCCTCCTGCGCCGTCATCCAATAGTCGCGGTCGCTGTCGGCCCATACCTTGTCGAAGTCGGTGTGCGAGTGCTCTGCGATGATGGTGTAGAGTTCCTTCTTGAGCTTCTGTATCTCGCGAGCCGTAATCTCGATGTCGCTTGCCTGTCCGTGTGCGCCGCCCATCGGCTGGTGCATCATAACGCGGCTGTGCTTCAATGCACTGCGCTTGCCTTCCTTGCCTGCCACAAGCAGTACGGAAGCCATGCTGGCTGCCATGCCCGTGCAGATGGTTGCGACATCGCTGGCGATGAACTGCATCGTGTCGTAGATGCCGAGGCCTGCATAGACGCTGCCGCCGGGGCTGTTGATGTAGATGCTTATGTCCTTGCCTGGGTCGGCGCTGTCGAGGAAGAGCAGCTGTGCCTGCAACGTGTTGGCTGTGTAATCGTCAATCTCCGTGCCGAGGAAGATGATGCGATCCATCATCAAGCGGCTGAAGACGTCCATCTGCGTGACGTTCAGCTGACGCTCCTCAAGGATGTAAGGATTGAGATACTGCGACTGGAAGCGGTTCTGCGCACTGATGACATCGTCGAGCACCATGCCGTTCATACCCAAATGACGGGTAGCATATTTGCGAAATTCGTCTTTCATACCTATACATTATATAATATAGTGAAGAGAGAAGGACGAAGAGTGAAGAATGAGAGTTTCCTTCGTCTTCCGGATGTTACTTTTATTCTTCACTCTTCACTCCTGGTTCTTCACTCTTTTTCCTTTTTCTCCGTAAGCTTGCGGAATTCGTCCATCGTCACTTCCTTCTTCTTCAGCGTGACGGCTTCCTTGGCTTTCGCTGCCATCTTGTTCTCGACGGTGCGCTCCACGAGGCCCTGTGCCTGCTGCTCGTTCTTGAGCATCTCGGCGGCATAGTTCGTGATGGATTCCTCTGGAAGGTTCACCATGCCGTACGATGCGAACTGCATACGGGTGTAAGCCTTTGCTGTCTCGAGCACATCCTCGTGCTCAACCTTTACCTCAAGCTGGTCGCATATCTGCTCCTTGGCAAGGTGCCAGAGCAGTTCGGGCAGGCTCTTCCCGAAGTTCTCCTCGACGTACTCCTCGCCCTTGTCCTTGTTGCGGAGCTTCATAAAGCGCTTCAGGAGTGCCTCGGGGAACTCCACTTCGCCAACGCGCTTGGTGATGTAGTCGCGAAGGTCCTGGATGAACTGGTACTCTGCCTCGCTGTTGAAGTTCTTCTTGATGTCATTGGCAATGAACTGGCGGAACTCTTCCTCGCTCTTCACCACATCCTTGCCAAGCACTCGGTCAAAGAGCTCCTGCGTTGGCTTGGCAGGCTCGTAGCGCAGAATCTCGGAGATCTGGAAGCTGAAGTCGGACTTCATCCCCTCTGCCTCTTCCTTCGTGATGTGCAGGAGGCTGGTAAGCTCTGTGACGTTGTTGTCGTATGCCTTTGCCGGGTTGAAGGTGATGACGTCGTTCAGTTTGGCGCCCTCGAACTTTGCCTTCTCCTCGTCGTTCTTCATGTAATCGGGAAGCATGACGCCATCCTCGACCTGTATGCCGCCTTCGAGCGTGTTGCCCTTCTCATCAAGCTGCAAGAGCGTACCCTTCACCATGTCGTGAGCCTCGTAGCTCTCCACATTGACGTGCTGACCGCCACGCTGGCAGTAGCTCTGCACCTGCTGGTCAACGATGGCATCGTCCACCTTGATGTCGTAGTAGGTGAGCTTGTCCTTCTTGCTGAGCTTGGCATCGAACTCGGGAGCAAGTGCGATGTCGAAGGCAAAGGTGAAGTCGTCCTGCGCCTCGAAGTCCATGGCAGGAGTCTTCTCCTCGTTAGGCAGAGGCTCTGCCAGCATATTGACCTTGTTCTCGCGGATGTACTTGTTGACCTCCTCGCCAAGGAGCTTGTTGATTTCCTCGGCCTTGATCTCTGTGCCGAAGCGCTTCTGTATCAAAGATGCAGGCACCTTGCCGGGACGGAAGCCTGGCAGGCTTGCCTTCTTGCTGAAGTCCTTCAGGGCTGTCTTAACCTTGCCTTCGTAATCTGCCTTCTCGATGTTCACGGTAAGCAACGCGCTCACCTTATCAACGTTTTCAAATGTAATGTTCATTAGTTATACTTCGTTTAATGATTATCCTTTTTCTCTAAAGCGGGTGCAAAGGTACGACATTTAATTCACAATTCATAATTCATTATTCATAAATTTTGCTCCCTGTACACAATTCGCATGAGAAAGGCAAGGAACAAGTCCCTGCCTTCCTCTCTACTTCGCGCCGCCACCAAGGGCGATGTAAAGGGCGATGATGGCCTGGGCTCCGTTGTATGTGTTCATGGCTTCACCGAGCTGCGAACTGAGGAGCGACTCTTGGGCGGTAAGCACTTCGAGGTAGTTGGCCTTGCCGTTGTCCATCAGCTCGTGGGTGCCGGTATAGGCACTATGAAGCACTTCCACCTGACGACGGTAGTACTGGTGCTTCTCGGCAACGGACTGGCAGTCGGCCAAGGCTTCGTTTACCTGGTTGCCTGCGTCAATGACGGTTTGAACATACTGACGCTTCATGTCCTCTTCTGTCAGTTTGGCAATCTTCAGGTTTGCCTTCAACTTCCCACGGGAGAAGATGGGTTGCGTGAGCTGCCCCATGACATTGAGCAGGAGGCTCCCCGGGTTGAGGACAGCACCGCCGCCGCTGTTCGTCCAGCCAATTGTCCCCGAGAGTGTAATGCTCGGGAAGAAGGCTGCGCGGGCAATCTGTGTGTTGTAGTAGGCCTCTTCTATAATATGATTGGCCATACGGATGTCTGGACGATACTCCAACATCTTGGCTGATATGCCATTGCTGAACTTCTGCGGCAACGTGTAGCTGCCCCACTTGCTGCGCTCAATATGCCGTGGCGAAACAGCCAGCAGGCGACAGATAGCATTCTCTGTGCTGCGGATGTTGCGGCGTGTATCGACAATCTGTGTCTTGACGCTCAACCACGACGACTCCAGTTGGTTGACGGCCGTGGAATATGCCTTGCCGTTCTCCCAGAGCGTCTTTTGCGTCTCAAGCGAGGCGCTCCAGAGGCTGTCGGTCTGTGTGAGGATTTCCAACTGACGGTCGAGCACCTGCAACATGCTGTATTGCTGGGCGACACTGCTCACGAGGTTTGAGCGCACGACCTCCTCAAAGCATTGTGCTTGCAGAAGGACAGCGTTAGAAGCCCTCTTCATATTGGTGATGGAACCGAATGTCTCTACATCCCAGCTCATTTGCAGAGGCAGGCTGTAGGCTTTGGAAGCCTTGCTGTAGTCAAAGCTTGCAATTGTACCCTGCGGTGCGAGGCTGAGCGAGGGCAGATAGGCCAGCTTGGCAGCCTTCAGCGATGCCTCGCTCTGCTCCACTGCAATACGGGCGGAATTCAGGTCGGTATTGTTCTCAAGCACCTGTTCGATAAGCTTCTGCAATAGCGGGTCGGTGAAGAACTCGCGCCAGCTTGTAGGTGCTTCCGCAGAAGCAGGACCGCTGACACCGATGGCATCGGCAGGTATCTCAACTTTCTGCTCATACTTCTTATATAAGCCGCAACCAGAGAGCAAGAGGCTCAAGCTTGCAACTGTTATGATATTCTTTATATTCATAATCTTAGTTCTTACGTTATTTCCCTATAACATTATTCAATGTTTTTTCCTTGGAACTTCTCGTGCAACTTCTGGAAGACAATGAAGAAGGCAGGAACGACGAAGAGCAGGGCAATGGTGCCCACGGTCATGCCGCCGATGACACCCAGCGCAAGGGCACGGTTGCCATTGGCACCGGCACCGCCTTCGATGACGAGCGGAATCATGCCAGCAATCATCGTGACGACTGTCATTAGGATAGGACGCAAACGTTCCTTGCAAGCCTCGAAGGCTGCCTCACTGATGCTCAAGCCCTGCGCACGACGCTCGGAAGCAAACTCCGTAATCAGGATGGCGGTCTTCGCAAGCAAACCTATCAACATAATCACACCTGTCTGCAGGTAGATGTTGTTGTCCATGCCAGGTATTTGGTTCTTGTAGCCAATGTATGCAAACACAAAGGCACCCATCAGTCCGAAGGGCACGCTCAGGAGCACAGCCATCGGCGTAAACCATGAGTTATAGAGCGAAGCAAGGATGAGGTAAATCAGGACAGCACAGATGACGTAGATGAGAGCTGTGGCATTGGAGCCTGAGGCCTCCTCCAGCTCGCGCGACATACCGCTGTACTCGTAGGTGGCTGTGTTGGGCATCTCCTGCCTGAACACCTCGGCGATGACCTTATGGGCGTCGCCCTCGGTGTAGCCGCTGCCGGGGCTGATGTAGCAGGTGATACTCTGGAAGAGGTTGAAGTGCTCGATACTCGGCGGGCCGACAATCTCCTTCAGAGAGACGAACTCGGAGATGGGAGCCATATTGCCGCCCTTCACCTGCACGAAGATATTGTTCAGCGACTGCGGGTCGAGACGGTATTCGGGCGATGCAGCCGCCATGATGCGATAGACCTTGCCAAACTGGTTGAAGTTGCCGATGTAGGCGCCTCCGCAGAAAGTGCCAAGCGTATTGAGCACCTCGGCAGGTGAAACGCCGGCACGGTCGCACTGGGCAGCATCGACATCAACCTGATACTTCGGGAAGCGCTCGGAGTATGTGGACATGGCAGAGGCAATCTCCGGACGTTCCGACAGCTTGGCGAGGAAGTGCTCGGTCTGCTTGGCGAACTCCGACAGGTTGCCGTCGGTGGGATCCTCCACCACGAGGCTCACGCTGTTACTCGTACCATAGCCGGGAATCTGTGGCATCTCGAAGGGAAGCACCTGCACGTTCTTGATGTCCATACAGTCATAGTAGAAACGGTACATGACGAGGGTGAGCAGGTGGTTCATGCCCGGACGGTCGTCCCAGTTCTTCAGGCGGACGATGAGCGTGGCGAAGTTGGAACCGGCACCTGAGTACATGCCATAGCCGCAGCATACGGAGAAGCTCTCTAGCTCGGGAATCTTCTTCACCTTTGCCTCCACTTGCTTCACCATCTCACGCGTCTGCTTCAGCGTGGTGCCTTCCGGAGCACGCAGCTCTGCCAGGAACACACCCTGGTCCTCCTGTGGCACGAGGCCGGAGGGGAGGTTCTTCATAAAGAAAACCAGCAGGACGGCGGCCACAACCAGCAGGCCCCATGCCAGGACGGGGCGCTTGATGAACTTCTTGACGGCCTTGCTGTATTTGTTGTAGATAGCATTGTAGCTGACATCGTAGGCCTTCTTGGTGTAGTAGGTCAGGCTCTTGCCCTTCTTGCCTTCCGTCACCTTCATCATAATGGCGCAGAGGGCGGGGCAGAGCGTGAGAGCCGACACGCACGACAGTCCGACGGAAGAGGCAATCGTCACACCGAACTGGGTGAAGAACGTGCCTGATGTACCCGGCATGAATGTCACGGGGATGAACACGGCCATAAACACCAGTGTACATGATATGACGGCCACCGACACCTCGCTCATGGCCTGGCGGGTGGCTTCGCGAGCATCGCTGATGCCGTTCTCCATCTTCGCCATAACGGCCTCAACCACCACGATGGCGTCGTCCACCACCGTACCGATGGCCAGCACTAATGCGAACAACGTCAGGATGTTGAGCGAGAACCCTGCCAGTGAGACGACGGCAAAAGTTCCTAACAGCGACACAATAATAGAGATGGAGGGTATGATGGTAGCCTTGAAGTTCTGCAGGAAGAAGAAGACCACGAGCACCACGAGGATGATGGCGATGATGAGTGTCTCCACCACGTTGTGGATGGCTGCGAAGAGGAAGTCGTCGCTGGTCATCAAGGTCACGAACTCCAGTCCGGCAGGCATATTGGCCTTCATCTCCTCAAACGTCTTGTTGATGCGGGCATTCACCTCGGTGGCGTTGGCACCCGGAGCCTGGAACACCATGAACATAGCACCCGGACGGTCTTGAATATTCGACGTGAAGTTGTAGCTCATGGCTCCGATCTTCACCTCTGCCACGTCGCTCAAGTGCAGCATACCACCGCCACTGGTGCGCAGCACGATGTCGTTGAACTCCTCGACGCTCTTCAGCGTACCCTTGTACTGCATGGAATACTGATAGGAATTACCCGACTGCTCGCCCAAAGAACCGACAGCCGACACGAAGCTCTGTCCGCCGATGGCTGCGAATACTTCTTCGGGAGACAAACCGTACTGTGCCATCACATCGGGTTTCAGCCAGATGCGCAGGGCGTAGGTGTTACCAAGGCTCTGTACGTTACCCACTCCGGTGATACGCATCAGACGCGGCTTGATGTTGATATCGACGTAGTTCGAGACGAAGTCTTCATCGTACTTACCATCAGAACTCTTCACGGCGAAAATCTGCAAGATGTTATTCTGTCGCTTCTGCACTGTCACGCCGATCTTGTTCACGTCGGCAGGCAGCAGGGCTTGCGCACGAGTGACACGGTTCTGCACGTTCACCGCCGCCATGTCGGGATCGACGCCCTGCTTGAAATATACATTGATTTCCACATCACCGTTAGATGCTGCCTTTGAGGTCATATAGGTCATGTCCGTCACGCCGTTGATAGCCTCTTCGAGTGGCTGGATGACCGACTTCATCACCGTGTTCTCGTCAGCGCCGGAGTAGCTGGAAGTGACCGACACCGTAGGCGGTGCAATATCCGGATATTGCTCAACTGGCAGAGTAGTCATTGAAATGTAGCCCACCAGTGCTATCACAATAGAGATGGCGCAGGCCATCACATATTTATTGATAAAGATATTGTTCTTCATTGTTTCGGTATTACATTATCACGGTATTACGAAATACTATTTCTTTTGGACTTCTGGAAATAGCACCTTTTGCCCCTCCGTCACATTGTTAGCGCCAATGGTCACGATTCGGTCGCCTGCATTCAATCCGCTGGTTACGATAAAGTCCTTACCGTTACCTGTATCTTGTGTTGTCACGTCAACAGCGGTGGCCGTACTGTCGGCCTGAACTTTATAAACCAATGACTTGTCCTGAAGACGTACCACAGCATTCTGGGGGATGACAATCACATCCTTCTCTGCAAAGTTAATCACTACCGTACCTTGTATGCCGGAGTAGAGATGGCCGTCGGGGTTGGGGAACGAAATCTTACAGGTCAACGAGCCGGTAGCAGCATTCACGACACCCGTCATGCTGACCATACGACCCTTATAGGGATACTCCGTTCCATTCTTCATAACAAACGTTGCATCAGGTATTTGGGCGAGAAGTTTCTCTTTATCGGCTACCTTAATGCCTTCCTGCACCATGTCCTCAATAATAGCCTCCGTTATTGAAATCTCGGCGTCCATCGTCGTATTGCCGCTCAACATGGTCAATTGCGTCAGCGGTGACACTTGGTCGCCGGCACGCACGGGAATCTCACCGATAATTCCAGACACGGAAGCCGTGATGGTACAAAAACCGAGATTCACCTTCGCACGGTTTACAGATACCCGTGCCTGAGCCACTGCAGCCTGGGCCTGCTTGTATGAGTTCTCGGAATTGTTCAGCATATAGCTGCTCACGATTTTCTTCTCAAACAGGTTCTTGTTCGACTCGTACTCCAGCTTTGCGGAGTTCTCCGAGGCCATGGCTGCCTGCAGATTGGCCTCTGCAGCCTCCAGTTCCAGCTGGGCATTGCGGGAGTCGATGGTGAAGAGCGTCTGCCCTTTCTTCACCTGCTGACCTTCTGTCACACAAATCCTCGTCAACTGGCCGCTAACCTGTGGCGTTACTGTTACGTCGTTCTTACCTTTCATCCTGGCACTGAACCTATAAGGCAGCTCAATGTCCGATTTCTCTACTGTCATCGTTTCAAACGATGTGTTTACTTCCTTGGGCATGTCCACTCCACACGCCGTCAGCCCGCTGACCGTCGTGCCAATTACCATTGCCCACATCAAGGCTTTTTTGTTTCTCATGTGGTTAATTATTAATTGTTTGTATATATCATTATGCATATCATGTTATCAAGGATGCCTCCGGCCACTGCTATCTGCCGATGGGCTGTAGCTTAGCGCCGTCGTCGGGTGTGAACTCGACATCGAGGATGTCGGCGATGGTGGCGGCAACCTGCTTGGTGTAGTAAGGTCCGCACTCGGTTGTCTCGCCCAGAGGCTTGATGCCTTTGCCCCATAGCATGAGCCATGTTGCCTCGGAGCCTTTGGTGCTGCTGCCATGATTGGCCCATTCGTTGCCGAAGCCACGCCCGTGGTCGCAGGTTACGAGGTAAGTGGTCTTGTCCTTATAGAACTTGTCGGCCTCAAGGGTCTCGTAGATGTCGCGGATGAAGGCATCGGTGCCATTGGCTCCATCGAGGTAGAGGTCGTATTTGCGGGCATGTGCCCATTCGTCGCAATCGCCGAAGGAAATCCACATCACCTTCGGATGGTCGGCAAGCAATGTCTCGAGAGCGAAGGCATAGGTAAAGGCGTCGAAGTGTTCGCTGCGCCAGTAGCGGGGCATTCCTGCGAGCATCCTTTCGGCCAGTTGCAGGCGAGGCGTCTGCTTCTTGGCAATGCTCTTTTCATAGGAGACACTTGCCGGGATGCCTGCCTGCTCGTTGTGAATGGCAAAGCGTGTGGATTTCCACGAGCCGTACATCACGACGCTTCCCTTGTATCGTAGGTCCTCGTTGACAGCCTCAAGGACGTTGCGGTGAGGATTGTTGACAGGGTCATTGCCCGTGATGGCGTCGTCCACCATTCCCGTCATCATCTCGCTGTATCCGGGATAGGAGATGTTTGTCTTGTTGGCAAGCTGCATCGTGCTGCCGAGATTGCGGTTGCCGATGATTGTGCCTTCCTTTGCGATGGTGTTCCACACGAAGGGCATCAGCGCTTTGCGCCGTAATTCGGGTGTCGGACGCCAATAGTCCTTGCGCAGCTGTTCGACGTCGCGCACCTGCTTGGTGTCGGTCAGGAGGTTCTCCTCGGCTCCCTCGAAGACTTCCTGCCAGCGGAGGCCGTCGATGGTGATAATGACGAGGCGCGTGTCCTTGTCGCCCTTGGCAGAAAGCAGCAGGGGCATCAAGGATAAAATAAGAATCGTAAGATGTTTCATATATAGCGTTAGCTTTTGTGTGAATGCGAATGTCAAGACTTATAGGGCTTATGAGACTGCTGTATTGTTCTGCGGCGGGTTGGGAGCGGTGCGCTCCTGATCCATTTGCTGGAAGTCCTTATAGCGGAGGACGAAGTTCCGGGTGAGGTACTTATCGAGGACGATGGGGTTGACGCTGAGTTCTTGCGGCGTGCCGTGGAAGAGGATTTGCCCTTCGAACAAGAGATAAGCGCGGTCGGTGATGCAGAGGGTTTCCTCGACGTTGTGGTCTGTGATGAGGACACCGATGTTCCTCTGCTTGAGTTTCCACACGATGTACTGTATGTCTTCCACGGCGATGGGATCGACACCGGCAAAGGGTTCGTCGAGCATGATGAACTTCGGGTCGATGGCAAGGCAGCGGGCTATCTCCGTGCGGCGTCGTTCGCCGCCGCTCAGACGGTCGCCTATGTTCTTGCGCACCTTTTCGAGATGGAACTCTGTGATAAGGCTTTCGAGTTTCTCGCGCTGCTCTTCGCGCGACATCTTCGTCATTTCCAGCACGCTGCTTATGTTGTCTTCGACGCTCATCTTGCGGAAGACGCTGGCTTCCTGCGCGAGGTAGCCGATGCCTTTGCGTGCTCTTTTATAGACGGGAAGGTCGGTTATCTCCTCGTCGCCCAGATAGATATGTCCGGCATTGGGCAGGACGAGGCCTGTGGTCATGTAGAAGGATGTTGTCTTGCCTGCTCCGTTGGGTCCGAGAAGGCCCACGATTTCGCCTTGACGGACGTCGAAGGTGACGTTGTTCACCACGGTCCGCTTGCCGTAGATCTTGACAAGGCCTTCGCTGCGAAGATGCAAACTATCACAATTCATAATTCACAATTCATAATTCATAATTACTCCCCTCTCCCCGGAGAGGGGTTGGGGGTGAGGCTTTCCTCCTTTACCTTCCTCAACAGGTCGCTGGCGAAGATGAAGGAGTTCAGCTTCTCGTTGGTCGAACCCATTATTTGGTCTTTCGAGCCTTCCCATTCCTTGTTGCCGTCGCAGATGAAGAGGATGCTCTCGCCGATGCCGAGCACCGAGTTCATGTCGTGTGTGTTGATGATGGTCGTCATGCCGTACTCGTGTGTGATGCTGCTGATGAGTTCGTCGATGACGAGGCTCGTCTTGGGGTCGAGGCCTGAGTTCGGCTCGTCGCAGAACAGGTATTTGGGGTTCAAGGCGATGGCTCTGGCTATGGCCACACGCTTCTGCATGCCGCCGCTTATCTCGCCGGGCATCTTGTCTTCTGCACCTTTCAGGTTGACGCGCTCGAGGCAGAAGCGGGCACGCTTCACCCTGTCCTCCTGGTTCATTTCGGAGAACATGTCGAGCGGGAACATGACATTCTCCAGGACTGTCATGGAGTCGAAGAGTGCGGCACTCTGGAAGATCATGCCCATCTCGCGCCGCAGCATCACCCGCTCCCGTTTGTTCATCATCACGAAGTCGCGCCCGTCGTAGAGCACCTTGCCTTTGGTGGGTGTGAAGAGGCCGACGATGTTCTTCATCAGCACCGTCTTTCCCGAGCCCGACTGCCCGATGATGAGGTTTGTCTGCCCGTCGCGGAAGGTCATATTGATGTCCTTGAGGATGTCACGACCGTCGAAACTCTTGTATAGGTGCTGAACTTCTATCATTTACTATTTAGCCATTTAACCATTTACCATTTAGTTCTCCCCTTAAGGGGGAGTCAGAGGGGGTCTTCTATGCCAGCATACTTGTCAGGAATATATCGGAGAAGAGTATCAGCATGCTGCTCGAGACGACGGCGTTGGTGCTGGCCTTGCCGACGTCGAAGCTGCCGCCTTCCACGAAGTAACCGTGATAAGACGCCACGCTGCTGATGATGAAAGCGAAGAAGAGACTCTTGATGATGCTCGTCCACACGTACCATTGGTTGAAGTCGTGCAGGAGGCCGACGGTGAGGTCGTCGGGCGAGATGATACCGGCAATGGAGGTGGCGTACGCGCCTACAAAGCCGGCAACGATGCTGAAGACGACCAGGAAGGGAATCATCGTCATCATGCCTATCACTTTTGGCAGGATGAGGAACGACGCGGAGTTGACGCCCATGATTTCGAGCGCGTCGATCTGCTGCGTGACGCGCATCGTGCCTATCTCCGAGGCGATGTTCGACCCCACCTTTCCTGCGAGGATGAGACACATGATGCTCGACGAGAACTCCAGCAACATAATTTCGCGGGTGGTGTAGCCCGTGGTGAAGGTGGGCATCCAAGGGCTTTGGATGTTCAGCTTGATCTGTATGCAGATGACGGCTCCGATGAAGAAGCTGATGAGCAGCACGATTCCGATGGAATCCACGCCGAG
>Ga0247610_10006759_pt1 | contig 11870 bp, 8 predicted proteins | sample 174DNAGHGhighgp2_FD_193483 | JGI IMG/M metagenome (GOLD analysis project Ga0247610, IMG submission 193483) | Sheep rumen microbial communities from Palmerston North, Manawatu-Wanganui, New Zealand - 1742 DNA GHGhigh gp2 | ecosystem: Host-associated > Mammals > Digestive system > Stomach > Rumen ...
TAAATAATGGTATTAACTATGCAAAAGAACAAGGATGCGATTTTATAATTATCGATACAGCTGGTCGTTTAGAAATAGATGAAGCATTAATGAATGAACTTGCAGACATTGATGCGGCAGTACATCCACATGAAAAATTGTTAGTAATTGATGCCATGATGGGTCAAGATGCTATTAACGTTATAAAAGGATTCAATGAAAAATTAGATTTGACAGGAGCGGTGTTAACTAAATTAGATGGTAATACCAAAGGCGGTGTTGCTTTATCAGTTAGACACTTAACAAATGTACCTATTAAATTTGCAGGTGATTCTGAAAAGATTGATGGATTATCAGCATTCTATCCAGAAAGAATGGCTGAAAGAATTTTAGATATGGGTGACATTTGGTCAATAGCGAGCAAAGTTGAAGAAGTAATTAACCAAGACGATGCCATGGAACAAGCTAAAAAGATGAAAAATGGTAAGTTTGATTTAGATGACTTCTTAGTAACGCTAAGACAAATTAAAAAACTAGGGCCATTAGAAAACATTTTAAAGATGTTACCAGGTGCCAGAAAGATGGGATTAAATAATGTTGATATTAATCCAAAGGATATGGCTCATATAGAAGCTATCTTATCTTCTATGACTGTATATGAAAGAAGACATCCAGAAGTATTAAAGGCAGATAGAAAGAAACGTATTGCCAGTGGTAGTGGTAGAAGTGTTGAAGAAGTAAACAAGTTACTCGTTCAATTTGAAGAAATGAAAAAAATGATGAAAATGATGTCAAATGGCAATTTCAAAATGCCATTTTAGAGGTTAAACTATGGTAGTCGATAGATTAGTTGAACTAGGATATAGCAAAGAAGATGCCCAAAACATAAGAAATTCACATCCTCTTGTTGGCTATACTGAAGAAACTTTATTAAAAAAAGTAAATGATGCAATTGCATACTTCGAGCAAATAAAAGTAAGCAAAAAAGCAATGCGTAAAATGATTAAAAAGATTCCGGGGATTTTGGGACTATCAATAGATAATTTAGAACAAAAAAGAAAAGATATTTTAGCTTTGGGCTTTACGCCAGAAGAATTTAATAAAATGGTATATGACTATCCAACAATTTATTCTAATTCAATAGAAAAGCTAATTGATTCATTCAATAACTATATTGCTTTAGGTTATTCTAAAGCAACAGTAAGAAAAATGGTTAATAGCTGTGCTGGAATAATTGGTATTTCTAAAGAAAATTTAGAATCTAAAATGCAAGAACTTGAAGGGCTTGGGTTTAATAGAAAACAAATATTCAAAATGGGTAAGTTTTATCCACAAATGTTTAGATCATCAGTATCATATATAAACAAAAAAATACAAGCATATATGGTATTACTTGGATATAATCCTGAATCAAAAGAGGCGAAAGATAAAGTAATATCTATGTTATGTGAATTCCCAACGTTATTATCATTTGATATTGGATTAAATAAAAAAGAAGAAGAAGAGAATAAAACTGCTGAAAGATACACCATATTTGATAGGTTTGACACATTTATTAACATAGGGTTCACAAAAGAACAAACAAGGAAAATGATTGTTGAATGTCCGTCAATCATGGGTCTAGGTAAAGAAAATGTCATGGATCGAATAGATTTTTTTCAAGGATTAGACTTTTCAAAAGAAGCAACAATAAGTATATTGGCATCTGACTCATTTTTATTCGGATATGATAAAAGATATATAGTATCAAAGATAAAAAGCATATTTGATATGGGAATTTCATACCTAGAAATAAAGAAAATGATTCAAGATTATCCCGCAGTATTAGGACAAGATATTGAAAAACTAAGAGATAAATTAATCTTTATGCAATCAATAGGCCTACTTAAAGAGGTGGTCATGAATGCAAAGAACTTAATGCAAAGCAATAGATTAACTATGGCAAGACATTATTTCTATAGTACGTTAAATCCACCACTTGAAATTACACCTGATAATTTCAGAATGTTATATATGCCAAGCAAGCAGTTTGAAAGAAAATTCGGCTATAGCAATGCTCAAATTACAGCAATGTTTGAAGGAATGGGGGAAAGAGATAGATGAAAAGCTTAATGGAACTAAATATTGATAATCTAGAAATAAGTTCTATAAAAGGAATAAATGCAAGTTTTGATATGTTATCTGAAGACGATATTAAGGAATATATTGATACAATGCATGAAATAGGATGCGAATATGGAACAATTAAGAACATAATACTTAGTAATCCTTTATCATTAAACAAAACAAGAGATGAAATTCTAGAAGTAGTTAATAAATTGGTATCGTGGGGAATTAGAGATATGGATATGTTTCTTGATACCAATCCAAGAGTATTTAATGTCTATAATTTGACTAGTGATTACCTAAATACAATATATTAAGGATTTTGACAAAAATCCTTTTTTTATGCGGAAAAATGCCAATTTTTGGCAAAAAATGGCAAAAAATTACAAAACAAACAAATATTTGCATGAAAACCTATTGACAACCATAGCGGTTTGTGATAGAGTAGGCGGCAATTAAAGGAAATTTAGATTATTTAGGGGGTAAAATTATGGATAATTTAAAAAGAATGGAAAAGGAAAGGGAACAAAGAATAAGACTTCTTAATGATGAAGGTAATAAATTAGTACACGAAGCATTAAGAAGAGGATTAAGTTTGGGACTAGCCCTTACTACAGCATTTACTGCTGGTGGTTTAAAAGTAACAAACAACGCTGGAAAAGATGGTCAACCTAGATATGGAATCGAATGGATGGCATCAGCTAAAGCAGATGCTATTAGCAATATCGATCCTGCAACTAAGGCAGAAGCTGAAAGACAAGCACAAACTACATTTGACTATTTAAATTCAACAGGTGCTATCAACTTCACAACAGGTAGTGCTTACACATATGATGAAGTATTAGATAGAATATTAATGATGAATGGTTTATATGTACCAGCTTCTACAGAAGATGCATATGCAATTCCAGTAGAACTTACAAACTTCGCTTGTTGTCCATTAAATGCTCCATCAACATTATTAACAGTTAATTATATGGCAGATAGTGATGCAATTAGTAAAGATCAAGTTGAAGCTGCAGTTGCAGCAGCACCAATTCCAAATTGGGCTGAATTATTACTAGTAGGAAACAATTATTGCAGACCATATTTAGAATGGTTAGGTGCAAAAATTCAAAGAATGTATTCTACAACAGACAAAGCTGAATTCATTTCTCTTTACAATGAGATTACTGATTCATTAGTAGCAATTTTCTATAGAGACGGATTCGAATTAAATGGTGTAGTTTACAAAGACATCGATTTTGCAAATCAAAGCAATATAGGCGCTGGTAATGTATTACAATTTTTAGGATTTACATATCAACCAGGTTATGTAGAAGGCGTTCAAACTGAATATGATTCAACAAGCGTTCTTTCAGGACCTGCAACAGTTTATATTGAAACAGTTCATCAAAACTTTGGTGGAAACTGTGACGCAAACGAATTCATGGGTGCATATGAACATGATGCATCTGGACAAATAGTTCCAAGACAAGGAGATAACTTCGGAACTAGAGTAAATATAAATACAATTAATAGTGCACAAACAAACGCAATGTTAGAACAATTAGGAAGATAATCGTTACAAGGGGGGATATTTTATGGTAACTAATAATAGAGATTCATTTGGTAGAAGACTTTTATCATTTGTTGTTACTTTTATTATTATAGTATTACTTGCCATGCTATTAGCTTGGACTTATAACAAGTTTAAAGCAAATACAAATGGAAATAATAACAATCAAAATAATAATGGTGAAGTTATTAACAATAATGGATCAAATAATAACGGATCAAATAATGGTTCAAATAATAACAACAACAATAATAACAATAATAATTCAAACAATAATGGATCAAATAATAATGGTTCAAACAACAATGGATCAAGCAACAACGGATCTTCAAATGGAAACGCTGTAGTATATGATTCAAAATATATTGAAAATATTAATGCAATGAAGGCTGTTGCTAAAAGTTATTACACAGTAGACAGACTTCCTGAAAATGTTGGTGATACAAAACAATTAACATTATCAGAAATGGTTGAAAAGAAATTAATTTTTAGATTCGCAGATAAGAATAACAATTATTGTGATGAAGAATCTAGTAAAGTAGTTATTACTAAAAATAGTAACACAAACTACTTAATGAGAGTTGAACTTAATTGTGGAGACCAAAAAGACTATATTCTTGAAACAATTGGATGTTATGACGTATGTGCATACGGAAATTGCAAAAAGGAAGAACAAACAAGATATATTACATATTATAGATTCAAAAAAGCTGTTGAATCACAAAAAATAACATATACATGTCCAAACGGATATACAAGAAAAGGTACAGCTTGTATTAAAACAGAAGTAATCGATACAATTGCTGCTACTCCAATTTATTCAGGAGATAAAGTAATTACAGTTGATGCTAAATACAATAGTACTGGATCATATGTGTTAACTGCTGATTTTATTAAAACATTTGCTGGTTATACACATACATGTCCAAGTGGATATACATATGATAATGGTCTATGTAAGAAAACTATAGACGCAACATTTGTTCCAGGAACAAGCGCATATGTTTGTCCTGAAGGTGGAGAATTAGTTGGTACTAAATGTGTTATCACTAAGGCTGCTGCTTCAACAATTAAATACAGTTGTCCAAGTGGATATACACTAGATGGAACAAAATGTACTAAAAATGAAGAAATTAATGCTACTTCAACAGTTAAATATAGCTGTCCAAGTGGATATACATTAGATGGAACAAAATGTACAAGAACATTAACACAAGACGCTACAGCTAATGTAAAATATAGCTGTCCAAGTGGATATACATTAAATGGAACAAAATGTACAAGAACATTAACACAAACAGCTACAGCAACTGACAAATATAGTTGCCCAAGCGGATATACATTAAATGGAACAAAATGTACAAGAACATTAACACAAACAGCTACAGAAAACGTTAAATACAGTTGTCCAAGTGGATATACATTAAATGGAACAAAATGTACAAGAACATTAACACAAACAGCTACAGAAAACGTTAAATACAGTTGTCCAAGTGGATATACATTAAACGGAACAAAATGTACAAGAACATTAACACAACAAGCTACAGCTAATGTAAAATATAGCTGTGAATCAGGATATACATTAAGTGGAACAAAATGTACAAAAACTGAAAGCATTGATGCATCAAGTTCTCAAAGTTATGGATCTTGGGTTAACCAAGGAACAAGATACTATAAAAGTGCATCTCAAGCATATACAGGAACTACTTCTAAATTAGTTTATGGTGGAGCTATTTCTGGTGCTGCTTGTGGTGCTCCTTGTGGAAACTCAGGAATTTGGTATAAATATACATATTACACAAGATCATCTTCAACAGTATATAGCTGTCCAAGTGGATACACATTAAGTGGAACAAAGTGTAATAGAACAATTACAAAAGATGCAACAAAAACTACAACATATAGTTGTCCAAGTGGATACACATTAAGCGGAACAACTTGTAGTAAAACAGAAACAATCGATGCAACAAAGACTGTTACATATAGTTGTCCAAGTGGATACACATTAAGTGGAAAAACTTGTAGTAAGACTGAAACAATCGATGCAACAAAGACTGTTACATATAGTTGTCCAAGTGGATACACATTAAGTGGAAAAACTTGTAGTAAGACTGAAACAATCGATGCAACAAAAACTACAACATATAGTTGTCCAAGTGGATACACATTAAGTGGAAAAACTTGTAGTAAAACAGAAACAATTGATGCAACAAAAACAACTACTTATACATGTCCAAGCGGATATACATTAAGTGGAACTAAATGTAGTAAAACAGAAACATCTAATGCAACTGCTACAACAACATATAGTTGTCCAAGCGGATATACATTAAGTGGAACAAAATGTAAGAGAACTCTTACTCAAGCTGCTACAGCAACTACAATTTATAGTTGTGAATCTGGTTATACATTAAACGGAACAAAATGTAGTAGAACATATAATGCTACAAAAGTAGATGGAAGTGGTTACTATACTTGTCCATCAGGATATAATCTTGACGGTAAGAAATGTGTAGCAACTGAAACACCTACATTAGTAATTAACTATACATATAGTTGTCCAAAAGGATACAATAGAAGCGGTTCTGGTGAAAACACTAAATGTACAAAAACTGTAGAAGGAACAAAAACATATTATTGTGCTGATCCTTCATACAAATTAGAAGGTACTAAGTGTACTAAGACTGTAAATTCTATAGTTTCATATAGCTGCCCTACAGGATATACTAAATCAGGTAATACATGCTATAAGAAAGTAACAAGAACTATTTGGGCTACTGAGAATATCTCAACAACTACTTCATATAAATATACATGGAGTACTAAGAAAGAATTAGAAGGATGGACATTTACTGGTGAAACAAAAACAGTAGAAGAGAAAGTTCCTTCAACAACTTCAGTTGATCCTGAAGATGACAACGATTATTTTGATAAATAATAGAAAAGAATTTCTTAATTGAAATTCTTTTTTTTATTGTAAATTATCAAAAAATAAAAGAAATTTTTCTTTTCATTTATGGTATACTTAATATGTGATGTTATGAAAAAGTATATTAATTTATTATTTTATTTAATTTCCTTTTTATTTATGGAAATAGTATTTAAACTAATTGTATTTGACAAGTTTTTTTCTATGTCTTTAATTAATACATTTGTTTATATTTTATTTGCTTCATGTTTTTGTTTTACAATAACAACATTCATGAATAGAAGATTTAATAGAATAAATACAAGAATTGTATTGGCAACAATAGCAGTTTTATATAGTATGCAAATATGTGTATACAACATGTTTAGTTTCTTTTTTTCATTATCTCTATTAAATGCAGCAGGACAAACATTAGAATTTGCATCTGATATAATTAGGGTAATATTCTCTAATATATTCTATATAATCCTTATGTTCCTTCCATTTATTATGTCATTTGTATTAAAGAAATTTCTATGTTTTGATAGACATAAGGGAAAACAACATTTATTCAACTGGATTATTACATTAATAATATTAGCAATATTCTTTGGAACATTATTTATAAATAAGAATAAAGATTATTCACCATACAAAGCTTATTTTAAACATAATGATATTGCACTAGAAGTACAAAATTTAGGATTATTAGATGCGACCGCAAACGATTTCTTTAAATTTGTATTTAAGTTTAGTGAACAAATCGATTTAGATATTACAATTCCAGACAACAACACTGGAAAGGAAGAAAATCCAAAGCCTGAAGAAAAAGTTTATAAATATAATAATCTAGATATAGATTTCAATTCATTAATTGAAAATGAAAAGAATTCTACATTAAAGAATATGCATACATATTTTGCAAACGACAAAGGAACTTTACAAAATGACTACACTGGATTCTTTAAAGGTAAGAATTTAATATTGTTCATGGCAGAAAGTTATAATGAAATAGCCGTTAACGAAGAATTAACACCAACATTCTATAAATTAACACATGAAGGATTTGTATTTGATAATTATTATTCTCCAACAATAAGTAGTACTCTTGGTGGTGAATTCCAAGAATTATCAGGTTTATATCCTGCTAATGGATTTGTTAATCATTGGAAATCAGGAAAGAACTCATATCCAATGGGATTAGGTAAAGTTTTTGCAGACGCAGGATATAATACTTTTGCATATCATGATCATTGGTATAGATTCCAAGATAGACATATTTATTTGAAATCATTAGGATTTACTAATTTCAAAGGCTGTGGTAATGGCATGGGAGATATAATGAACTGTAATCAATGGCCTGAAGACGATGTTCAAATGATTAACGTAACAGTCGATGATTATATTAACAGTGACAAACCATTCATGGTATTCTATGCTGCTGTATCAGGACATGGTAATTATTCATGGGGGGGAAATGCTATGTCTAAAAAGAATAAAGAATTAGTAAAAGATTTACCATATTCTGATGGTATTAAAGCATACATAGCTGCTCAAATCCAATTCGATAGAGCCCTAGAAACATTAATAAAGAAACTAGAAGAGGCTGGAAAATTAGAAGATACAGTTATTGCATTTGCACCAGATCATTATCCATATATGTTAAATATGGATGAGATTAATGAAGCATCAACATACAAAAGAGATTCTATAGTAGAAGTAAACCATACTAATTTCGTTCTATGGAATAGTGCTATGGAAAAAGTAGAAGTTAAAAAAGTTGGAAGTACAATAGATGTAATGCCAACAATATATAATGTCATGGGAATACCATACGATTCAAGATTATTTATTGGAAAAGATATATTAAGTACAGAACCTGGATTAGCAATATTTGGAAATAGATCATGGGTAAGTGACTATGGTACATATTTTGCTAGTAGCAAGAAATTTGTTCCAAAGGACGGAGTAGATGTTCCAGATGATTATGTAAGTAATATGAATAAAGCAGTTTCAAATAAAATTGCTATGAGTGGTTATATACTTTCTCAAAACTATTATAAGAAAGTTCTGGGTGATTAATATGTGTGGTATTGCTGGAATAATAACCAACAATAAGAATATTGATAAGATAGTTAAAGATATGTCTAAAAGAATTGCCCATAGAGGGCCAGATGGTGAGGGTTTCTTCAGATGTGATAATGTTGCTTTTGCCCATAGAAGGCTATCTATTATCGACTTATCAACAGGTGACCAACCAATGTACAATGAAGATGAAACTGTTGTTACAATCTTCAATGGTGAAATATATAATTATCTTGAATTAAAAGAAGAATTAAAAAAATTAGGACATAAATTTAAAACAAAGAGTGATACAGAAGTATTAGTTCACGGTTATGAGGAATGGAAAACAAATTTACCGAAACATTTAAGAGGTATGTTTGCTTTTGCAATATATGATAAAAAAGATAAAACCTTATTCTTATCAAGAGATCATTTCGGTATTAAACCATTATACTATGGTCAGATGAATGGTGATTTCTTCTTTGCATCTGAAATAAAAGCATTTCTAGATATCCCTAGTTTTGATAAACAGTTTAATGAAGATATATTAGAAACATATTTAGAGTTTAGTTTTGTTCCAACTAGAGAAACATTCTTTAAAGGAATATACCGTTTAGATGCTGGAACATCACTAATCTACAAAGATGATAAAATAAAAATAGATAGATATTTTAAATTAGATTTTAAAGAAAAAGATATGCCATATGATACTGCGGTTGATAAAATTGCAAATATCATGGAAGATAGTGTTAAAAAACACTTATTAAGTGATGTAGAAGTGGGATCATTCTTATCAAGTGGAATTGATTCATCATACATAGTATCACTTGCTAAACCTGCAAAAACATATACTGTAGGATATGATATTCAAAAATACAACGAAATAAATTATGCAAAAGATTTAGCGGATAGGTTAAAAATAAGCAATGTATCTAAAATAATTAATAAAGAAGAATACATTGAGAATATCCCAAAGATAATGTATCATTTAGACGAACCCACTAGTGACCCTGCAGCTATATCATTGTATTTTGTTGCTAAATTAGCTAGAAAAGATGTAAAGGTTGTATTATCTGGAGAAGGTGCAGACGAATTCTTCGGAGGATACAATACATATAGAGAAGAAGTAGACCTATCAGCATATAATAAGATTCCATATTTTATTAGACACGGTATTTCTAAATTAGCAAGTTTATTACCTGAGGTAAGAGGAATTAATTTCTTAGTAAGACGTGGTCAGAAACTTGAAGATGGTTATATTGGTGTTAATAGAAATTATTCTAAAAAAATGGCTAATAAGTTATTAAACAAAAAATATAAATTACAAGCTATAGATGTTACACAAGATGTCTACAAAGAATTTGAAGGTTATTCAAACATCGATAAAATGCAAGCTATTGATATTAACTTTTGGTTAATGAAAGATATTCTTTTAAAAGCTGATAAAATGACAATGGCAAGTAGTCTAGAGGGTAGAGTACCATTTATTGATACAGAAGTATTTAAAGTTGCTTCGAGCCTGCCGTTTGATTATAAAGTTACAAAAGAAAATACTAAAGTTGCCTTAAGAGATGCTGCAAAAAGAGTAATTCCAAATGAAAGTTATAAAAAGAAAAAATTAGGTTTTCCAGTTCCAGTTAGAGAATGGATGAGAGAAGACGACTTATATAACGAAATAAAGAATACATTTAATAATGATACATCTAAAAAATATTTTAATAACAAATTACTTATTAAAATGCTAGATGAACATAGAGATAAGAAAAAAGATAATTACCGTAAGATATGGAACATTTATTGTTTCCTTAAATGGTATGAAGCATTCTTTTAGAAAGGAAAATTTATTATGGATGAAGTATTAAGACTAAGAGAAAAGTTAAGAACTTTACTAGAAGCAGAAGAAGTTAATGAAGCAAAAGTAACTGCCACTAGGGGAAGATTGTTAAGAGAAATAAAAAGTGAAATGGATAGTACTAGAGATCGTGAAGTAAAAGCACTTTTAAGAAGAATGTATAGATCAGAAATATTAGAACATCAAAAGCAATTAGACAAGAGACTTAGTGCAGCCAAAAGAAGCAAGGGATCTATTTTACAACAAGTTCCAGCTGAAATGGAAATGAAACTAAGAAAAGCAGAAAATGAGATAAGATATGTTAGAGAAGCATCAGTATTTGATGATAAAAAAGATGGCGTTAAAAATGCTACAGGAGATGTTATTTCTGCTGCAGGAACAATTATTAAAATTCCCGTTTTTGGAGCTGTAAGAATTATTAAAAGAGTTATACCTAATGTTGGAAAGATTGTGTTATTTCCACTTAGATTGCCTGGCTATTTATGGTCTAAATTTGTTGAACCAGATGAAAAATATGAAGGTTCAATTGTTACTTCAATGGGGAAAAAACTAGCTAGAGTAACTGACGAAATGTTAACTAATTTAGAAAATACCATAAGAAGAATATAAAAGGAGGCAAAATGAACGATATTGATGATAATTATTCATTTAATATAACTAATGCTGATGGGGTTGAAATGAGATGTGATGCATTAGGTACACTTGAAGATGAAAAAGGTAATTGTATAATTATTTACACTGATTATACTTTAGATAAAGACAACAAATTTAATATTTTTGCATCAAAATTGGTTAAAGATGGAGATGTTATAAGACTAGAAAGTGTTAAGGATGTTGAAAACTATCCTAAACTAATGGAGGCTTTATTAAAAGCCAAAGATGAAATGGAAACAGAAGAGTGATTTAAAAATCACTTTTTTTATGCATAGAAAAAGTGTTAACAATTTGTTAACACTTAATTATTAGGTTTCATGATAGGGAATAGTACAACATCTCTAACACTATCAGCATTATATAATAGCATCATTAATCTGTCTATACCAACACCAAGTCCACTGATAGGTGGCATACCTTGTTCCATAGCCTTTAGATAATCTTCATCTAAGTCCATAGTTTCATCATCACCTTGAGCTTTTTGTTTTAATTGTTCTTCAAAATTAGCTCTTTGAATTTCAGGATTTACTAACTCAGAATAAGCATTACATATTTCAGCACCAGCAATAATTACTTGGAATACATCCACAACTCTATCATCATCATCATTGCGTCTAGCAAGTGGCTTTAATACAGCAGGGTAATTCCACATGATTGTTGGCTCAAATATATTTGCTCTAACTAATCTCTTATAACAGAAATCTATTAATTGAGCAACTGAACTACATTCAGATAAATCTTCTTTA
>Ga0247610_10006762_pt1 | contig 11869 bp, 8 predicted proteins | sample 174DNAGHGhighgp2_FD_193483 | JGI IMG/M metagenome (GOLD analysis project Ga0247610, IMG submission 193483) | Sheep rumen microbial communities from Palmerston North, Manawatu-Wanganui, New Zealand - 1742 DNA GHGhigh gp2 | ecosystem: Host-associated > Mammals > Digestive system > Stomach > Rumen ...
GCGAACATTAATATATTTAAACATTTAATAATTAATTAACAAAAAGAGAGAGATTTATGGAAAAAAGACTAACAATGTTGATGGTCAGTCTCTTCCTCTGTGTGGGAAGTATGCTGGCACAGACAAAGGTTTCCGGTACGGTACTCTCACAGGAAGACGGCCAGCCGATTATCGGTGCAGCCGTGAAAGTGGTGGGAACAAGTACTGGTCTTCTCACAGACGTGGAAGGTAAATTCACTCTTACTCTTCCCGCAGGAAAAAATCAGTTAGAGATTTCATACCTTGGTATGGAGACTCAGACAGTACAGGCCAAGAACAATATGCGTGTGTTCTTGAAAACTGATGCAAAGATGGTTGACGAAGTTATCGTCGTGGCTTATGGTACTCAGAAGAAATCATCGTTTACCGGTTCTGCTTCGGTGGTAGGCGCAGAGGAAATCGGCAAAGTTCAGGTGACCAATGCAGTGGATGCCTTGAAGGGAAAGGCTGCTGGTGTGCAGATCTATAGTACCTCTGGTCAGCCTGGTACAACACCTACCATCCGTATTCGTGGTGTAAACTCCATCAATGCCGACAGTGATCCTCTGCTGGTGGTTGACGGTGCTCCCTATGATGGTAGTTTGAACGACATCAACCCTGCCGACGTTGAGTCGATGACCGTATTGAAGGATGCCGCTTCAACATCTCTGTATGGTGCCCGTGGTGGTAATGGTGTTATCCTGATTACTACGAAGAGCGGTAAGCGTGGCAAGGATGCTACTATTACATTTGATGCCAAGTGGGGTTCTAACCAACAGGCAACCCCTAACTATGAGGTTATTAATAATCCTGCCAAATATTATGAGAAGTACTACAGTGGCTTGAACCTTTATGCTCAAGATAAGTTGGGCTATTCTGCCAACGAGGCTTGGCAATGGGCAAACAAGGAAATGCTTGCCAACAGTGGCGACTTTACCCTGGGTTATAATGTTTACAACATTCCTGAAGGCCAACTGATGATTGGCCAGAATGGCAAGTTGAATCCTAATGCCACATTAGGTCGCGTAGTAACATATAAAGATACGCAGTATTTGCTGACTCCTGATGACTGGGAGAAAGAAGTTTATAACAATGGCCTTCGCCAGGAGTACACAGTCAGTGCCAATGGCGCAACAGAACGCTCAAACTTCTATGTGTCAGCCAACTATCTCAAGAATGAGGGTATCACTACAGGTTCTGACTTCTCTCGTTTCACAGGTCGTCTAAAGGCAGATTTTCAATTGAAGTCTTGGTTGAAGGTCGGTGCCAACGCCAGTTACTCACACTTTGTACAGAACTATCTGGGCGATGATGGTGAAAGTGGCAGTTCTGGCAACGCTTTCTCACTGATTAACCTGGCTCCTATCTATCCCGTCTATATTCGTGATGCCAATGGCAACTTCATTTATGACGAGAATTCGCGTCAGATTTTCTACGACTATGGTGACCGTGCCATCAACGGACAGTATCGTCCTTACTTAAGCCAGTCGAACCCGCTCTCGGCCAATGCTTTGGATACACGTGAACGTGAGGGGAACAACTTCACTGCTACTGGTACGGTTGAGGTACGTCTGCCTTTCGGCTTTACTTTCACCTCTATCAACACGGCTTATTTAAGAGAGTATCGCTATACCAACACTACCAATCCGTTCTTCGGACAATATGCCTCCTCTAATGGTATTGTTAACAAAGAGCATTTGCGTTGGTGGAACTACAACTATCAGCAGCGTCTGAACTGGCGTGGTGACTATGGCAAGCATGGTATTGATGCCATGGTTGCACATGAGTACACCCGCAACCACGACTATGACCTTTGGGCAGGTAAGCAGAACATGTTCTCTGTATATAATAAGGAATTGGCTGGCGCAGTTATCTTGGGTAGTGCATCATCGACCATGGGTGAGTACAACGATGAGCGTTGGGTTGGTCGTGCTCAGTACAGTTTCGATGAGAAGTATTATTTGCAAGGTTCATTTACCCGTGAGGCCTCTTCGCACTTCGCTCCGGAGAACCGTTGGGGTAATTTCTGGTCACTGGGTGCTGCTTGGATGATTTCCAAGGAAAAGTTCTTTAAGGTCAGATGGATTGATGAACTGAAATTGAAAGCCTCTTATGGTGAGAATGGTAATGACCAGATTGGTTCTTATCGATACATCAACTACTACAATATCAATAACTCAAACAACGCCGTATCACTGGTTCCTTCTGCACTCGGTAATGAAGATATTTCTTGGGAGAAGGCTGGTAAGTTCAATGTTGGTTTCGACTTTACATTGTTGAAGAATCGTATATGGGGTAGCATTGAGTACTACTCAAACAAGACCAACGACATGTTGTCTTGGTATCCTCTCCCCGCTTCGTTCGGATATACAGGCTATTATGCTAATGTTGGTAACATGACTAATAAGGGTATCGAAGTTGACCTCCATGCTGACATCATCCGTTCTAATGATTTCACTTGGTCATTCTATGCAAACCTGACCACCAACCACAACGAGATTACAGAGTTGGCAGAGGCTCGTAAGACCTGGCAGGACAACCTGCAGGGCAAGGGTTACTCCTCTGGTTCATACTTCTACATGGAGGGTGAGTCACGCTATTCTTATATCACACGCCGATATGCTGGTGTATATACAGAAAGCACCTACTCTATGGTTGGTGACGAGAACTACGATCCCAGCAAGGGCGGTATGTCGATGTGGTGGATGAATGAGTATGAGAAAGATGCCAACAATAAGGAAATCTATTTTGACAAAGATTGGAACAAGATTGAAAATCCAGACAGTTATGTAGGTGAAAAACGTCGTAAGAAGGTCGGTGAGAAGGCCACAACTAACTATAGCGAATCTGACGACTATATCATCGGCGATATGATGCCAGATGTTTATGGCGGTTTTGGAACGAGTGTAGCATGGAAGGGCTTTGACCTGTCTGTCGATTTCCAGTATCAGTTAGGTGGCAATGTCTACGACAGTGAATATGCGAGTCTGATGGGTAATACCCGTGGCTTCGGAATGCACGTTGACATTCTCAACTCTTGGATGCCCGGCGATGTGAATGCAAGTGTTCCCCGCTATCAGTCACAGGACACTTATTCAAATGGTTCTTCCGACCGCTTCATCACAAGTGCATCTTACCTCTCACTGCAGAATATCACGCTTGGCTATACACTGCCGAAGTCTTGGACAACCAAAATTGGTGTACAGAAGATTCGCCTTTATGGTGTAGCCGACAATGTATGGCTATGGTCTAAGCGCCAGGGGCTCGACCCACGCCGTAGCATCACTGGTGGATCTGGCGCTCAGTACTACAGTGCTATCCGTACCATCTCTGGTGGTATCTCCGTGACTTTCTAAAGTAAAACGTAAAAGTTAAAGATAATATAGAATATGAAAAGACTGAATAAAACAATATTCGCCCTCGCAGCAGCAGTTGTCAGCCTTGCTATGCTGAACAGTTGTATCGAGGAGACAGAGCCGACATCGGTTGCAACGACTAAGCAGATTGCCGAATCGTCGTCTGCTACAGAGGCTCTATTGATGGCACAGCCAGCCTACTTCAATCTTCTGTGGGATGAGGACCGCCATTACTCATTTGGTTATGGTGCCATGATGCATGTTCGTGACATTATGGCCAGCGACATCACCAAGAGTTCTACAAGTTACAACCAGTGGCGTTACTGGCTTTGCAACCAATATCAGGGTGATGCTTATATCTTCGGACAGTTTATTTGGAACTATTATTATGGATTCGTACTGGCCGCCAACAACGTGATTGATAATATCAATCCAGAGTCTGCAACAGAAAATCAACTTGGTTACTTGGGCACAGGTTATGCCTTCCGTGCGATGCTTTATCTTGATATGGCTCGTATGTATGAGTTCCTTCCGAATGATGGAACATCAAATATCAATGCCAATGGTAACGATGTAACAGGTCTGACTGTTCCTATCGTAAAGGCAGAGATGACTCAGGATGAGGCTCGTAACAATCCGCGTGCTACTCGTGAAGAGATGAAGAATTTCATCGAGGAAGACCTTAACAATGCAGAGCAGTATATTGGCAACCTTAAGGACACAAATGGTAAGACCCTTCCTGATATGGCTTGTGTCTATGGTTTAAAGGCTCGTCTGTATATGTGGATTGAGGACTATGCCAAGGCTCAGGAGTATGCCCGTAAGGCTATCAATGCTGCCAATGTAGGTCCTATGACTCAGGAAGAGTGCCTGAATACTACCACCGGTTTCAATGTAACAGGGCCTTGGATGTGGGGTGCTCAGCAGACCACAGAGGATGATGTCGTACAGACAGGTATTATTAACTGGACTTCACATGTCAGTGATGAGAGTACATTCGGCTACTGCGGACCAGCAACAGGTCTTTACAATGTGGCTGATGTGAATTTCTACAACCGTATTAGCAACACCGACTTCCGTAAGTTGGAGTTCAAGGCTCCTGAAGAATCTCCTCTTGCCGACAAGGTGTCTTATTGCAATAAAGTATATGCTGCTGACATGGATGATTATACTATGGTTAAGTTTCGCCCAGGCAACGGAAATGCCGATGACTATATGACAGGTTCTGCAACAGCATATCCTATTATGCGTGTTGAGGAAATGTATTTTATTGAAGCAGAGGCAGCCGCTCATCAGAATGACGCTAAGGGTCAGGAACTTGTTAACACTTTTATGGCTCAGTACCGTGATCCGAACTATAATACCACGAAGACTGGTGCAGAGTTGATCGAGGAGATTGTGTTCCAAAAGCGTGTAGAATTAGTCGGCGAAGGTCAGTCGTTCTTTGATATCAAGCGTCTGAACTATCCTGTAACTCGTGGCTATGAGGGTACAAATTTCATTGCTACTGCCCGTTTCAATACGAAAGGACGTCCTGCTTGGATGAACCTCGTAATGGTTCGTACAGAAAAGAATAATAATCCTGCAGTAGATGGATGGAACAATCCTGATCCTTCAGATGTTTATAAAGTTTGGACAGGTCAATAATAACATCAAAAAAGAAAAGGCATTATGAAGAAAACATTTAAATATACATACGTTGCTCTGGCAGGCATGATAGTTCTTGCCCTGGCATCCTGTGTCAAGGAATATGAATATGACGGTGTGGGTGAGAGTGATCCTGGTGCTTTCATCTCTGCTGCTGCCACACAAATAAAGTACGCTGCAGATGACGCTCAAATACTGACTTTCACGCTTCAGCGCACAAATACTGAGGCTGCAGAGGACATTGCCCTAACCTGTGATAATAACAAGTTCCAGGTCCCTTCATTAGTTAACTTTGCTGCAGGTGAAGTAAAAAAGGATGTTTCTGTACCATTCAGCATTTTGGGTGGTACAACAGAAGATGTCACGATTTCCGTGGCTCCTCAGAGTGCAACAGTATACGGTATAGGTGAAATGAAATTCACCATTACACGTGACTTTGTATGGGAGTATCTTGGCGAAGGTGTGTACACATCATGGCTGTTTGGTGAAAGTTGGCCTCAGCCAGTCTATCGTGGTGAAGGCACTCATCTCTATAAACTCCCTGGCTGTTTTGCTGAGGGTTATAATATCGAATTTGAACTGACAGAGGACGATCAGCATCTGGCTAAGCCTATCGCAACTCAGGAGACGGGTTATGTAGATTCCAGTTATGGTATGATATCTCTGATAAATGGTGTTGATGATGACGGCAATCCGTATGACATTGCTCGCGAGGACAACATTATCTACCTGCCTATAAAGTATATCGTCAGTGCAGGCACATTTGGATTTAATTATGACTCTATAGAACTTCCTGAATAACATAGGATCGTATTTTCACAAGGTCGTGCCGACGAATCATTCATCGGCACGGCCTTTCTAAATTTAAAAAACAAGTTCAATATATGAGAATTAAAACGACCATCATCCTTATATTGGTATTGATGCCCCTTAGTGCAATGGCTGCCAGACGATCTGCTTCAGAAATAAAAAATATAGCAGAAAAATATTTGAACATCCATAACACGAGAACATTATCAACCAATTTAAAAATACTAAGAGAAAAAGGACTGCTGACTGTAATGGGAAGTGAACAAGATGGTTTTGTCATAGTGTCAAATGATAATCTATTCTCAGGCGTTGTCGGTTATTCTTTGGAAACATTTACACAGTTACCTCCTGCCTTGGAGTGGTATTTGGATGTTGCCGAGGAGTCTATGCAAACCATAATCTCCAGTAAAATACGCTACGTGCCCATCCCCCCGTCTGCAGGTTATCCAGAGTCCATGGACCCTCTGTTAACAACAACTTGGAATCAGGGAAATCCCTATAACAAGTTCTGTCCAGGAGGTAATGGTTCCACATCAAGACTATATCCTACAGGCTGTGTGGCAACAGCACTGGCTCAGATTATGAAATATCACAATTATCCAGAAGTAGGAATTGGCGACCACCAGTATTCATTCAAGCCCGAATCAGGAGTCGGTAGGGTTATCTATGCAAACTTTGGCGAAACACACTATGATTGGGCCAATATGCTTGATGACTATTCTAAAATCTATACTGATGAGCAAGCTGATGCTGTAGCAACTTTAATGCTTCATTGCGGTGTTGCTGTTGAAATGGGTTATACTCCATCTGGAAGCGGCTCATACGGACAGGAGGCTTGTCTTGGATTAAAAAAGTTCTTCGGATATAACAAAAATGCTCGTCTTTACAAGCGTAACTATTATACGATGGAATTCTGGATGCAGATGATCTATCATGAACTTAATCAGAAGCGCCCCATTTACTATGCTGGCAATAGTGGTAGTAGTGGTGGGCATGCTTTTGTTATAGATGGATACGATAAAAACGGAATGGTGCATGTAAACTGGGGATGGGGCGGAGATGGCAATGGTATGTTTGATATCGCGTTGCTTAATCCGAAGGGTTATCAATTCTCAGAAGGCCAGAATATGATTATTGGGATATGTGACTCAACAGTCGCTATTCCCTATGAATCTCAGGTTGTGGCAGACGAATTATCTTTCACTTTCTACGGCTCAACCACTAAGAGAGTGACTATTAGTGGCCAGATATACAATGCCGCTGCTGAGAAGTTTATAGGGAAGATAGGATGTATACTGGAAAACGACGAAACTACCTTTACTTTGAAAACCAAAGAGGAAACAACATTAAATCCAGTAACTGGTGGATCTTGGTTTTACACCTCATTGTCGTTGCCTAGCAACAACCTTTCAGATATTCCTGATGGTACCTATCGCCTTTTCGTTGGTTCAAGGACAGAAGAAGATACAAAATGGCAGTTGGTTCGTACTCGTGAGGGGGAGGTAAGTAGTTATATAATTGTGAAAAATGGAGAGGATATTACATGGACGGAAGATAGAGATGACCAATGGACATCAGCAACCTCAGGAATATCATCAGTCACTAAGGGTGATGCCAACGGTGACGGTGAAGTGAATGCCGCAGACATCGTAGAGGTTGCAAATTATATTATGGGTAGCCAATCTAACAATTTCATGTTCGATGGTGCTGACGCAAATGGAGACAGAGTCATAAATGCCGCAGACATCGTAAAAATAACAAACATAGCCCAATAGCATCCAGAATTCCCGCTTTTTTCACAGAATTTTTGGAAATTCAGAAAAAAGGTCGTATCTTTGCACCAATATGAAGAAAAGAAAACTACTGAATTATTGCGGGCTGGCAACGGCACTCATAATACTACTTGCCAGTTGTGAGAAAAATGATGGGGAGATAATCCTCTCGAGTACCGATATGGCGGAACTCTCGTCGGTGACCAATCAGAGTCTGGATATCACCTTTGAGACGACAACGACATGGAAGGCCAGATGTACGGCCAACTGGCTGACATTCTCGCCAAAGAGCGGTGAGGCAGGCAGGAACACCATCACAATATCAACGACATCGACCAACCGTACGAAAAGCAAAAGGACTGCCCATCTGACCATCGAGTCGGGCGGTACGCAGAAGACCATCTCCGTCAAGCAGCGTGGCGAATATGCCATCTTCGACGCCGATGAACTGTATTTTCCTTCTGACGGCGCGACTTTCAAAGTGGGCTTCCAAACAAATCTGGAAAGCGACCAGTTACTGCTCTATGCGACCGTCGGTTTGGACGAATGGATAAAGCACACAATGTCTGATGCTCGCACCAGGACAGATTATACGGGAGAGATCAACCCCGTGCGCGCCTTGCCGAACGAGTCCACAAAAGCACGTGACGGTGCGCTGTTCTTTGTGATGAAGGATCAGGATGGCAATCTGTTAGGGCTCGACACCTTGTTTGTCTATCAGGAAGGCCGTGATCCAGGTTATGTGTCAAGTGACTATTCTGCCGACGGGAAGGTGGAACTCCTAAACAAGGCCACAGAGGGCAAGGGTATCCCCATCGTACTGATGGGTGATGGTTTCATTGATCAGGAGATTGCCGACAGCACATACGCCCGTGTGATGCAGCAGACGATGGAGAATCTGTTCAGTGAAGAACCTATCAGGTCATTGCGCGACTACTTCAATGTCTATCAGGTGACGGCAGTCTCTCCAAGGAATCGTTTTGACGGCATCTCCTCAACAGCCTTTGGCACGGTGCCTGATCGTCAGACGATGGGCATAGACGTGAATTCTCAGGCGGTGATGAAATATGTGAAGAAGGTAGAGGGCATCGACTCCATCAACACCTTGGCGGTGGTCATTCTGAATACCAACATCAACCGTGGCATTACCTATATGATGGGCAGCAACAAACAGGACTATAATTACGCCATCGCACTCTGTCCTGTCATCGACAGCCTGAAAAGTGAGTCGTTCCGTCAGGTGCTGACACATGAGGCCGTCGGTCATGGCTTTGCAAAACTGGCCGACGAGTATGTGCGTTCCACAGAGGGCTCTGCCACCGATGATGACATCAAACGCCTGAAGGAATTACATGAGAAATGGGCGTGGTTTATGAATGTCGATTCGGAGAAGGACTCCACGAAAGTCATCTGGACCCAGTTCATCTACGACCCGGAGTTTGCCAACGAACAAATTAGCACGTATGAGGGTGGCTATACGTTTTATAAGGGTATGTATCGTCCGACACAAGAGAGCATGATGCGTTCTAACAATGCGCCCTTCAATGCACCCAGTCGTCAGGCCATTTATAATAAGGTGATGAAGATGGGCCTGGGCAAGACTGCCACCTACGAGGAATTTGTTGGTTTCGACAAGGAGCACAAACCGACGGTGTGGAACTACGCATCAAAAACGCGACGAACCGAAAAGGCACCTTGGCATCCTGCACCGCCGAAGATTATCTGGAAAGACTGGTAAAGAAGAAGGGATGCCTAAGCACCCCTTTTCTTTTAATTCACCTGTATCACCAGATACTTGCTAGTCGACCAGAATGTCTGCGGGTCGGTGATGCGGAGTACATACTGCTTGTTGGCGTCACGCTGCAAGGTATAGGCACCCGACGGATGGGATGTCAGGATCTTGGCGGACTTGCTGTAAAGTTTGATTTCCTTGTCAACACGGATATCGATCTTAGTGAAATACTCCTTGTTGAAGTTCGAACGGAGCACCTCACCGTCTGACAGGATTTTCTGCTCTTTCAGTTCCTTCTTGGTGCCGAAGACAAACCAGGCCGTATTCAACTGCTTGTCCTGCTGGTTGATGGTCTGACTCTTCTGGTTGGTCTCCTCCGTCAGGTCTGCCACGCTGCTGTTCAGGTCAGCCACCTGCTCGTCGAGTTCGGCAATATGGATATCCTTCTTGTCCAGTTCTGCACGAAGGACCTGCAACTGACGGTCTTTCTCCTCCATCTGCTGGGTCAAGTTCTCCACCAGTTTCTTCAACTGTTCACTCTTGATGCTTCCCTCGCGTACTTGCTGCTTCAGTTTGTTGATGAGTTCCTTGTTCTGCTTCATCGTCGACTGGATGAACTGCATATTCTCACGGATGCGCTGGGCACTGTTCGTCCCTTCACCCTGTTTGGCCAGCGTCACACGACTCTGAGCCTCGGTAATCTCACGGAAGCCCTCCTCAATGTCGCTGAAGGTGGTCATCATGTCAGTAATCTCATTCTCCTTCTGTTCGATGATCTGATTCAGAGAGTCACGCTGCATCTCAGCAGCGAGTTGTGCTTGTTTCACTCCGTCAGTACAACTGGCAACTGCCAGCGCACACACGGCCATAATTGCTAATTTTTTCATAACCTTATTTATTAAATACTTCAATTATTCAACTTTTCCTGCAAGGACAATCACAATCTCGCCCTTCGGTGCATGCTCTTTGAAATGGACAATGACCTCCTCTAACGTGCCGCGTACACTCTCCTCGTGCACCTTGGATATCTCACGACAAACACTCACCTGACGGTCCGAGCCATAGACCTCGGCAAATTGTTCCAGCGTCTTCACCAACCGATAGGGCGACTCGTAGAAGATCATCGTGCGCTGCTCATCCTTCAGCGAGAGGAGTTTTGTCTGCCGACCTTTTTTCTGAGGCAAGAACCCTTCGAAGGCGAAACGGTCACAAGGCAGTCCACTCGACACTAAAGCCGGTACGAAAGCCGTGGCCCCTGGCAGGCACTGCACCTCTACCCCAGCCCTGACGGCCTCACGGACCAGGAAGAACCCGGGATCGCTGATGCCTGGCGTACCGGCATCACTGATCAGGGCGACATTCTCACCTGCCAGCAGACGGTTGACGATGGCTGCAGAGGTACCGTGCTCATTAAACTTATGGTGCGACATCAGTGAGTTCTTAATCTCGTAGTGTTTTAGCAGGATGCCCGATGTCCGGGTATCTTCCGCCAGCACCAAGTCCACCTCCTTCAGTATCCGGATGGCACGGAATGTCATATCTTCCATATTCCCGACGGGAGTCGGTACAATATACAATATGCCCATAACAGGTGGCAAAATTAGCCTAAATAATCATAACAGACAAAAAAAACGCCAAAAACTTTGCAATTTTTAAAACGTATTTGTAATTTTGCAGAAAATATAACGCAAATGACAGAAAATATCACAGGGGAGGCGCACCGTCCTGGAAGAATAGAAGTAGTGTGCGGCTCGATGTTCTCGGGCAAGACAGAAGAACTCATCAGAAGGCTCCGCCGGGCACAGTTCGCCAAACAAAAAGTGGAGATCTTCAAACCAGCCATCGATGTGCGCTATTCAGAGGAGGATGTGGTGAGCCACGACCAGAAGCACATCCAGTCAACCCCCATCGACTCGTCGGCAAGCATCCTTCTGTTGTCATCCGACATCGATGTGGTAGGTATCGACGAAGCGCAGTTCTTCGACATGGGGCTGGTGGATGTCTGCAACGAACTGGCTTATCGTGGTGTGCGTGTCATCATCGCTGGTCTCGACATGGACTACAAAGGTGTTCCCTTCGGCCCCATGCCAGCCCTCTGTGCCATTGCCGACGACGTGACGAAGGTACATGCAATCTGTGTAAAGTGCGGCAACCTCGCCTATGTCAGCCACCGCACCATTCAGAATGACAAGCGCGTATTGCTCGGAGAGACTCAGGAATACGAGCCATTATGCCGGGATTGTTATCAAAAAGCACTCGAAAACAAAAAATCCTCTCAATAAATTTGGCAGATTGAAAAAATATGCCTACCTTTGCACCCGCTTTCGAATGAAATGCAAATAAGGTCGATCCGTTAGCTCAGTCGGTAGAGCACAACACTTTTAATGTTGGGGTCTTGGGTTCGAGCCCCAAACGGATCACTTTTAAGGGCGGCAAGCGATTGAAAAACAATCGCTTGCCGCTAATTTGATGTCAAATTATATGCCTGAAATTTCGGACAAGCCGTACCCCAGGGGGTAAAACCCTGCCCTAAA
>Ga0247610_10006763_pt1 | contig 11869 bp, 8 predicted proteins | sample 174DNAGHGhighgp2_FD_193483 | JGI IMG/M metagenome (GOLD analysis project Ga0247610, IMG submission 193483) | Sheep rumen microbial communities from Palmerston North, Manawatu-Wanganui, New Zealand - 1742 DNA GHGhigh gp2 | ecosystem: Host-associated > Mammals > Digestive system > Stomach > Rumen ...
TCATTTAATAGATGTCAATATGACATTGGGTGCCATTGTGACACCGAAGTTCTCGCATTTCAGCGAGTCCCTATAGTTTTAACATTAAAAAAAACAAAATTATGAAAAAAAAAATTATGATGCTGTTATGCATTGCAGCTGTTGCCATTGCGACATTCGTTGGCAAAAAGACTTTTGAGTCACATGCATACGAGACTAGTAGCCTAATAATGCAGAACGTGGCTGCATTGAGTTCTGGTGAATCATCACAGAGATACAATCTTTGCTATTCTGAATCGAAAGTTGTCAAAGGAAGAACTTATTACGACTGTGGGGATTGCCCAACAAAGGTGTATGACGAGAAAGGTGTTGGTACTGTAACTAAATGCTTCTATTGATGAAAGAATATTTAATTAGAGTTTTCCATGTGCAGAATTTCTGCACATGGATTTATGCAGTATTTTTCATAACTATTATTACAGCTTGTAATAAAGATAGAAATATTGTTAAGACCTTTCCTATAGAAAAAGAACTCTATGGGGAACACGTCAATATCTTGGATAGTGTAAATAAACCTTTTGCTGTTTATTGGAACGCTGGGAATCTGTTTTTGTCAACGAAAGGAAAAAATCATCTTGTAATATATAACGAAAAGGAAAACAAAGTGTCATATGCATTGCGTAAAGGTCATGGTCATGATGAATGGATTGCGCCTATGATAACGACACAACAGATTAACGTAAATAATCATAATCAATCATTTGTATTAGAAAGAGCAAATTCTAAACTCTATGTGGTAAATTTTGAAGATTCTATTTCATCAAGATATTGTATTCAAGATTTTAGAGAAATAAAAATACCTGGAATAAGAAGTGTTTTCCTTTTATCAGATAATTCATATTGGGGCGTCAAGGATGATGCAACATGCGATATGTTCAATTATAATGTTAAGAGCAAAGAACTGATAGAAGAGGAAATTGGAATTGACCATTCTCTCTTTAGTCCTAATAGTTCAAGCCTTAGCCAAAACATGGCTACATATAGCCCCCAAAATAAGAAGATCGCAATAGCATATTATACATTTCCTCTTCTTTTTATAAAGGAAGAAAATACCTATTCAGCTCAAATTCAGATACAAATAGGAGAATCTTTTCCATTATATAATACAGACAATACAATTAATCCTCATTTTTACATTCTTGATATGTGTTCATCGGACAAGTATATATATGTACTCTATGATGACCCATCAATTGAAAATAAAACCGCAATTATTGTCTTTGACTGGAATGGGATGCCAATTGCCAGATATCAGACTAATAGAATGACAGCATTCACAGTTGATGAAAAGAATTCTCGTTTTATTGCCTTAAATGAAGATGATACTAAAGGGGTATGCTATATATATAGATTTTAACAATTTAATATGAAAGATGGACAATGAATTAAGGGAATATGTTGTTGTAAAAATAATTGATTTTTCGATAGTGGTTACCATGTGCCTCATCGTTATTGTGGTGATGGGGCGCATGGTACTGCATTAAATTCCCGTTTTTGCTCATGCAGAATGTTGAGGTCTTGGTTGACATTAATAAAGGCGTATCAGGCGGTACCTTAAATGGTATTAGCTTTCATAATCCAAATAGAAGATACGAAGAAAAAGGTGAAGAAATTTTGTGGAATATATATATTTTTTACTATCGTTTGCAAACGAATTTATTTTGACCGAAATAGAATGAAAAAAATAGGTATTGGCATCGTGACTCTATTGATGGGTTGTGGCTCCATAAACGCCCAGACACTAACGCTAACGAATGCGATAAAAATTGCGCAGGAGAACTCTCTTGATGCGCAGATAGCACGTTTCTCTTTTATGAGTAAATATTGGCAATATCGCTCGTTTAAAGCAGAACTGTTGCCTTCTGTTAATCTTAGTGGTATGCTTGGTAATTTCAATCATTCTGTGGTTGAGGCGCGTGACCCTGAGACTGGCCGTGTTAATCAGGTGAATAACAATACTATGACCAATTATCTGACACTCTCACTTGATCAGAAGATAGCTGCCACAGGTGGTACAGTCTCTCTTCAGTCATACCTGTATCGTCTGGACCAGTTTGACTATAAGGAAAAAACATATAATTCCCAGCCTCTCCGTATCAGTTATACCCAAAGTCTGCGTTCTTTCAATGCCTTGAAGTGGGATAAGAAGACGGCACCTGTGGAATATCAGATGGCAGAGCGTAATTATATCAGTGCACTACAAGATATAACCATCAGGGTCACCTCATTGTTCTTCAGTGTTCTTGCAGCCCAATCAGACTACAAGCAAAGTCTTGCCACCGTAGAGGATAGGGAACGCCTCTATGAGATTTCAAAAAGCAGACTGAATCTGACGACAACCACAAAGAGTGAAGTCCTGCAAATGGAACTCTCATTACTTAATGCACGTATGGCAGTAAAGAAAAATAAGATTACTCTAGACGAAGCCATGTATGATTTGTTCTCCTATCTTCGTCTGACAGATTATGAAAATGCTGACTTGATACCTCCATATACAATTCCAGATATTCTCGTCAATGCAGATGATGTACTCCAGAAAGCAATCAATAATTCGTCACATAGTCTTGAGCAGAAACTTCAGTTACTTGAGGCTCAGAAAAATCTTGCACAGGCAAAATCCAGTAAAGGAATACAGATGACATTGAGCAGTGAGATAGGTTTTTCCCAGACGGGAAATACGATTAACACTGCATATAGTCGCTTGAAAGATAATGAGATTATTGGTTTGTCATTATCGCTGCCGATATTCGACTGGGGTGTGAGTAAAGGCCGGGTAAAGATGGCACAGGCTCAACTTGATGTGGTGAAAACACAGCTTGAACAAAGCCATCTCGACTATATGCAGAATCTTCGTAAGAAAGTAATGCAATTCAATATTCAACCAACACAATGCAAAGATGCACTTCGTGCACAGGAAATAGCTGTCGAACGATATGAGATAACCCGAAAGCGTTATGAGGCTGGTGGTATTTCTGTTACGGAACTTAATACGGCCCAGCAGGAAATGGAATCTGCGAAGGCCCAGTATATTGTCCAGTTGTCTTCTTTCTGGAATGATTACTATGCCTTACAGCAGGCAACGCTTTATGACTGGCAGAGCAAGAGTGATTTAACTGTAGATTTTGAATCTCTAATAAAATAAGTTGCTATGAACAAGAAATATATAAAGATTGCGATTTCCACAATCGCTGGTGTACTACTGTTTGGTGGTGTCACGTACGTTGTCTATGAATTGACAAATAAAAAAGAAAAGGAAGAGAATGCTATCCCCACAGTAGCTATGGAGCAGACGATTGTAGAGGTTGACACTATCATGCTTCGTAAACAGACCTTCCAGAAGCAGATATTATGTAATGGCAAATTGGTTGCCATCCAACGTGCTGAACTGATGTGTCCGAAGGCTGGTGAGTTGTTGAAGAGTGTCAATGTGAAAAACGGGAAGCGTGTTTCTGCCGGAACGGTACTCGCTGTGGCAGATACACGTGATACGAATACCGCACTGGAGAAAGCAAAACATGACTTAGAGAGAGCGGAGGTGGAACTACAGGATAAGCTTATTGGTCTTGGCTATGATGCTGATGCAAAGAATGTGCCTGCCGATGTACTGAAAAAGGCTGAGATGACATCGGGATTCTATTCTGCCAAGTATGCTTTGAAAGCTGCAGAAGCGGCACTCTCTGATTGTAGGCTAATTGCTCCATTCAGTGGGAAGATAGCCGATCTAATTGCTCGTCCACATCAGCGTGGAGATAAGTTCTGTACGCTGATTGATGATTCTTTCTTTGATGTTGAGTTTAAGATTCTGGAGTCTGAACTTGCCTCCGTAATGACTGGTACTGCTGTAAAAGTCTCTCCATTTATTGACGAAAGCATTGTGCTGAGCGGAACAGTGACAGAAATAAATCCGACCATTGATGAAAAGGGACTTGTAGCTATCAAGGCAAGGGTGAAGAATACCTCCAACAAGCTTCTTGACGGAATGAACGTGAAGGTAATCATCGAGAACTCTGTACACGATATGTTTGTCGTACCCAAGGAGGCTGTAGTGGAACGAGACGGATATCATGTGATATTTGTATATGACAAGGATACGCACCATGCCGTCTGGACGTATGTAGATGTCCTGTATAGCAACCTGTCAAGCTTTGCCATTACAGGTTGTGAGAAGAAACAGACTGCGGTCAAGGTCGGTGATATCGTCATCACGTCGGGCAACCTGAATCTTGCGGATGATACAGAGGTAAAAATCTCATCAGAGGATCATTGATAATCGGTCATTATGCTTAGAACACTTCTACGACGCCCTATAGCTGTCACGATGACACTGATTGCCATCGTGACACTGGGAGTGCTTGCAATTCAGCGAATACCAGTTTCCTTGATGCCTGATATTGATGTGCCTCGTATCGTGGTACAGATGTCGGCACAAGGAAGTTCCGCACGGGAGATAGAACAGCAGATAGTCAGTTCGATGCGCCAACAGCTCTCACAGGTTAGCGGGCTGAAAAGCATTGAGTCAACATCACGTACAGATGCAGGTATCATCACTTTGACTTTTGACCCTGGCAGTGATATGAGCCTGCTTTTTATCGAGGTTAATGAGAAGATAGACCGTGCCATGAGTTATCTGCCTAAGGATATGGAACGTCCCAAGGCGATGAAGATTGGTGCAATGGACATTCCTGCCTTCTATGTGGACATCACAGGAGGAAAGCCAGAGCAGACAAGCCGGCTGGTACGGAATGTTATCAGTAAACGTTTAGAGCAACTGCCAGAGGTGGCAATGGTTGACTATAGCGGAATGGTAGGTACGCAGATCACCATATTGCCCGATGAAATGAAAATGCGGGCTCTCGGTATATCCAACTCTGATATAGAGAAGGCTATCAGTGACAATAATATTGTATTGGCAGCATTGAGCGTACGTAATGGAATATACCGCTATAGCATACATTTCGACTCTCAGATTATCTCTGTTCATGACATTGAAGATATCTATCTTCAGATAGAAGGTCGCCTGTTGCAGTTGAAGGACATCTGCAAAGTTGAAGAATCTGCTGCCGAGAGAAAAGGCATCGTGACTTCAGACGGTAGTAATGCCATCACCATGGCCGTCATCAAGCAGAGTGATTCACAGATGAGCAGTTTGCAGAGCAGGGTTGACACGCTGATGTCAGACTTAGGCAAAGAGTACCCGGAACTCAAGTTCAATATTACTCGTGACCAGACTCAGCTTCTTTCTTACAGTATGAATAATCTGGAATGGAACCTTGTGTTGGGTATTGTCATGGCGAGCGTGGTATTGTTCCTCTTTATCGGTGGATGGAGGTTGCCATTGTTGGTAGTTATCTCAATACCCCTCTCACTGATACTTACACTGCTTTGCTTCTATCTGATGGGCATATCACTCAATATCATATCTTTGTCGGGCCTTATCCTTGGCGTTGGTATGATAGTGGATAACGCCATCATCGTTATCGACAACATCAGACAGAAAGGCAAGGCTACTGATAATAATATCGTTGATGCCGTCAAGGAGGTTATCATGCCGATGCTTTCTTCGGTACTTACTACATGTTCGGTATTCATTCCGCTGATATTCCTAAGCGGAACGGCTGGTGCACTTTTCTACGATCAGGCAATGGGCATATCAATCGCACTTTTCTGTTCACTGGCTGTTGCAGCATTGGTTGTACCTGTGTATTATTTCCTATTATGCAAAAAACATGAAATACTGGCTAAGAAGAAAAACACAATCGCTGATAAACTCAATATAAGACTTACCCGCTATTATGAAAAGGGAATGAGATATACGCTTCGTCATGGCAAACAGATGCTTGTATTCTTTTCTGTCTGTATCGTTTTTATAGTTGTGTTGTTTCCCTATCTTCGTAAAGAGCGTATGCCAGAGATTGCCCATGACGATGCACTCGTCACCATAGACTGGAATGCTGGTATCACACCAGAGGAGAATAACCGTAGAATGGCAGAACTCTTGAAGGAGGTGAAGCCATTCGTTGAGACATCTACGACCATGGTGGGAGGGCAGGACTTCATCCTGTCGCATACGAAGAATATCACAAGCAGCGAGGCAGTATGCTATCTGAAGTGTAAGTCGGCTGATGAATTGGATGAGGCTACACGGAAGATGCAGAAGTACATCGGTATTTACTATCCCAATGCAAAGATAGAAACGGGATTGGCTGCAAATATCTTTGATATGATATTCTCTACGGAGGAGCCTGACCTTCAGGTACGTCTGCATAGGCGTGACGGCGGAAGACCTGCCGTAGAACTTACCAAAATGGTTACAGACTCCCTACGCGCTCACTTCCCTCAACTTGGAATCCAGCCAGTATCTACGGAGGTTTATATGAAATATACATCTGATGCAGAGCAGATGGCATACTATAAGGTGTCTTATCAGCAACTATACTCCCGACTGAAAGAGCTTCTTGGTACGAATAGTATCTATAGCATCAATAGTGGTGGGGAAAGCGTGCCTGTTGTTATCGGCAGTGACAGCAGGGATGCGAAAGTGTTATTGAGCAATACCATCCGTAATACTGACGGCATAGATATTCCGATATCCTATCTTGTCTGGGAACAGCGTGCAGATGATCACAAGCACCTCTATGCGAGTGACGAGGGTGAGTTCTCGGTCATCAATATAGACAAGGCAAAGGATAGTGAGGTGAAAGATGTAATGGCATACGTGAAATCACTGACAGACAACGACAAGAACGGCAAGCTTCAGGCTTCATTTGTGGGTGGCTATTTCTCCTCACGTATGATGATTGGAGAACTGGTGATGGTACTTATCGTTGCACTCCTACTGCTGTATTTCATCCTTGCAGCACAGTTTGAGAGTATCATCCAACCAATGATTATCCTTGTGGAAGTGGTTGTTGACGTTGCCTTGGTTCTGTTTGCCGTATGGGTAGTTGGGGAATCGCTCAACATCATGTCGATGATTGGTATGGTGGTGATGTGTGGTATCATCATCAATGACTCTATCCTGAAGGTTGATACTATCAACCGGATATATCATAGCGCTTCTCAGCCTCAGAAGCACACGTTATTGAAAGCAATCATGGTGGCAGGTCATCGAAGGTTGAAACCTATCGTCATGACATCCTTGACTACCATACTTGCCATCTTACCATTTCTGCATCGTGGCGATATGGGATCTGCCTTGCAATTTCCTCTATCGTTTGCGATTATCGTAGGTATGATAGTCGGCACGATGGTGAGTCTGTTCTTCGTTCCTTTAATATATTATATCTTGTATCGTAGATGATGAAACATAACTTTAGCATACTTCTGGTCATGTGCATCCTGATGGTCATTGGCGTGGCACTTATACCACGCCTGGATATCAGCAACGAGCCACGCCCGGAACAGGGAAAGACGCTTACCATCACATACTGGTGGCAGAATGCTTCGGCTAAAGTTGTGGAGCAGAACATCACCTCACGCATAGAGGCTGCTGTGAGTGTGGTAAAGGGTGTAGAGAAGGTCTCATCGGTCAGCCAATTTGGTTCTGGAAGAATTGTGATAGAGATGAAACCGAAAGCAAATGTCTCTATGGCAAAATTTGAGATAGCTTCAATCCTTCGCCAACTACGTCCTAAATTACCCCAGAATATGTCTTTCCCCGTAGTTAGCGGTGGCGAGGTAGATACATCAAGAGCTGATGACGATGAAGTAAAACTCATACTGACCTATCAGCTGAATGCCGATATGCCAGAAGAACAGATGAGGCAACTGGCAGAGAAAGAAACCAAACGAGATATCGAGAAGATTGAGGGTGTGAACAACGTCCAGATATCAGGCACGAAATCATATTATATGGAGATTTCGTATGATGCCAACGAGATAGGGGTGTATGGACTGACTAATAGTGATATTGTGGAAGCTGTCAGAAACTTCACTGGTCGTGAGGATGTCATTGGAGAGGTGACAACCAATCATGGTCGTATAACAGTTCCGCTTATTCTCACTTCCAAAGGAGAAAACAGAACTTTTGAGCAAATGCCATTAAGTACCATTGATGGGAAAATCATATACCTGAATAACCTCACTACCTGTAACATTCGCGAGAAACGGCCTGATAGTTACTATCGAGTGAATGGTATGAACTCTGTATATATCAATGTATATGCAGATAAAGATGCCAGTGTGGTCAGTGTGTCGGCAAAGGTGAAGGCTGTTTTGGAAAAGGCAGAGAACTCATTCATTGCCAAACACGCAACACTTACATACGATCGTGCAGAGATACAGATGAAGGAGTTTCGCACGCTGTTGCTCCGCTCGTCGCTTACGCTCGTCATCCTTCTGGTATTTGTATGGCTTGCCGGTGGAAGAAAATGGATATATACGGGTATTATCGCTATTGCCCTGCTTGCCAATATCCTCATGGCAGTATTGCTCTACTGGCTTTTTGATATTCGTCTGCATCCGATGTCAATGGCTGGCATAACAGTATCATTGGGTATCATCATTGACTCAACCATCGTGATGGTAGATCATTATGGCTATTACCGCAATAGGAAAGCTTTCATTGGTGTACTAGCAGCCATGCTTACTACGATAGGCTCGCTGGTTATCGTATTCTGGCTGCCAGACTTTCTAAGGCACGACTTGAAGGATTTCTCTGTTGTCGTAATCATAAATCTCGCCATTGCCATCATCGTTGCGTCAATCTTTGTTCCAGCTTTAATAGAAAGAACAGGATTTATTAGTAGGAAGAGCATGGCCAGGAGAACACTTCGTGTACGTTTGGTTATTGCATTCTCACATATATACCAGAGGTATGTGGGGTGGTGTCAACATCGCTTCGGGCGCTGGGCGTTCCTACTTGTATTCGCATTGCTCTTTGCTGGCTCGTTGTATTATTTTGTGGAGTGTCTTGATTCCAATACCTATCGTCCGAAGAAACCACGAATGATACTGCATATCCGTGGACAGATGCCTGTAGGCGGCAGTGTGCAGGAACTTAATGAGAAGATAAAAGAAGTTGAGGCTTTCCTTACGCAATATAGTAAGGAAATCAGGAAATTTGAGACTTCCATCTGGGGACGAGGAGGCTCTATAGATGTGGATTTCACAGACGAGTCACTTCATACAAATTTCCCATACATGCTTGAAAACCGTGTTATCGGCAAGTTGATATCCATTGGTGGTGCAGACTGGGCTACCTATGGGGTCAGTGAGCGTGGATTCAGCAATTCGCTACAGTTGCAATATCGCTCTAACAGTATTCAACTTGTCGGTTATGACTATGATAGGCTATATGCTTTCGCAGAGGAAATGTATCGTGAGTTGCGAAAGAATAACCGTGTAGCAGACTTGATTATCCGGACTCCGGGACATGAGAATCAGGAGAATGAACTGTATATGGAGTACGACCGTCGTTCCCTTGCCATTTCGGGATTGAGTCCGCAAAACGTATATTACACTTTGAGGAATCTTCTGGAAGAAGGAAATGCTGATGACATAGAAATATCTGAAGGCAGGAAGATGCCCGTTGTTGTGCGTCCTTCGACTAAAGAATCGTTTGATGAGTGGAAACTAAGAAACTCATACGTCAATGTTGGAGGAAGAGATTTCCGTCCGTCGGGATTTATGGATATTAACCAACGGGAGGCCAAGAACGTTATTCCACGAGAGAATCAGGAATATATACTTGAAGTGGCATTCAATGTTCTTGGCTCATATACTTATACATACAAGTTGATAGACAGAACGATAGAGAAGTATAATCACTATCTCCCTGTAGGTTTTCGTTGTAAGGACAGAACATATGGTGCATACGAAGATGAAGGGACACAATACTGGCTTATTGTACTCGTCGCGGTTATCATCTTCTTTATCATTGCCATCTTGTTCGAGAGTCTTATGCAAGCCTTGGCAGTCGTGTTGCTTATCCCTGTGTCATTTATAGGACTGTTCCTCACATACTACATCACTGGCGTACCCTTTGGAACAGGTGGGTTTGCGGCAATGGTACTGCTTGCGGGACTGACAGTCAATGCGGGTATATATATTATTTGTCAGAATAATAATCAACAGGATATACGAATAATATCGGCCAACTGGGACAAAAGGAAAAAACACAGGATTGGTAGTAAAAAGTATGTCACGGCTTTCAATCATAAGATTATCCCAATCCTTCTTACCATTCTCTCAACGGTATTAGGTATGATTCCATTCCTTATTGACGGACCTGATGACCAGCCTTTCTGGTACTCCCTTGCCGTTGGAACCATCGGAGGTCTGATGTTTAGTATTGTTCCTATATTTCTATTCCTTCCATGTGTATTAAGGTTAAAAAGATGATAATATAGTATTTCAACAAGCCATGACGTGTGAAAACAGGTAAAGTAAATAATACAGTAGGTAGGTATAAGATAAAAAGAGATAAACTATTATAATAATGTGATAATCCACCAAATCCCCCAAAACCCCAAAATATGAATACGATTAAATATTCCGACATCCGTGAAGCCCTACGGCGTATGTATTACAATACGCCGTCACTGCCTCCTGACTTTAAAGAGAGAATTCTGAATTTTAGCAAAACGAGACGATAATGAACAGGTGAATAATCATTAAAAAGAAAAATCTTGCTATAACAATTGGGAGTGTCACGATTTTCTAGCTTTCACAAAATACTGATAGCACGGAGAAAAAGAATACTCTACTTGAGGAAATTGGAACATTATGTTCTCGCCTATCACTCCTTTGTGATCCAATAGAAGACATTCTCAATAGCAATAAGAAAAGAATAGACTATTTATCGGAAGATGAGAAAAATATTTTACTTACCTATTTGGCTGATTCAAAAGTCGAGTTGGAACAAAGTCGAAAAAAGCTTAAGGATAATGAATATTTGTATAACATTTTAGGAGACAATAAATTTATGGTTGAGAATATATATGATAGAAGCCATAGAGACTCCAACAGAATAGTTTGATTGTAACATTCATTAAAAGTGCTATACTTGAAATGCAATCTGTGAGTGCTAATATAAGGTTATGATGATTTTATAATTTATTCGTTTGTTTTTTGCAAGAAATTCCATAGAAACTTGCCTGATGTAGAAAAAATCAGGCAAGTTTCGTATCGTTTTGTATAACTATTTACTTTTTTTACTCCGCCAATGACAGGGGAAATCGTCATTGGCAATACGTTCCAGTTCGTCCTTGACAATCTGTTTAACATCGTTTTTAATGTTGATGTAGTTCTCTTTCACCATCTGGTCCATGTTATCATTACCGTTTTCGTCAGTAAAATTAGTGATGACGGGAATAGGCTTGTAGGCTTTGGTTTCTTTGGAAACTTTCTCAGTATCAACAACTATCTCAGCATGGAAGATCTTTTGGTCGATGCGCTCGTCGAAGTTATCTGAGACGGCACCGACAAACATTCCTTGCGTCAGACCAGAAATCTTACTGGCAGGAATCAGGCTATCCATCTGCGTATTGATGGAAGTGGACGTGTCCTGACGGTTAATCGTCATGGACTGGCGTTTTTGAAGGACTTTGCCGAAACGCTCACTCAGAGTTTTGGCTGTTTCACCTACGACCTGACCACTGAAGATGTTGCCTACCGTATTCTGTACCACCTTTGCCTCCTTATCACCATAGTCACGAACTAACTGGCTGAAATCTTGAAAACCGAGACATACGGCAACCTTGTTGCTTCGTGCGGTGGCGATGAGGTTGTCAAGTCCCTTGAAGTAGATAGTAGGTAACTCGTCAATGATGACTGAGGATTTGAGCATTCCCTTCTTATTGATGAGTTTGACGATACGGCTGTTATACAG
>Ga0247610_10006764_pt1 | contig 11866 bp, 9 predicted proteins | sample 174DNAGHGhighgp2_FD_193483 | JGI IMG/M metagenome (GOLD analysis project Ga0247610, IMG submission 193483) | Sheep rumen microbial communities from Palmerston North, Manawatu-Wanganui, New Zealand - 1742 DNA GHGhigh gp2 | ecosystem: Host-associated > Mammals > Digestive system > Stomach > Rumen ...
AGAGCAGTGAAAGGGCTATGCCTGCCAAGCCAAACCACAACAAGGTGATGCCTGTCAAGTAAACCATCAGCAAGCCCATCGAGACGGCCAGCACCTGGAGCGTTATGGAAAGCGTGAGCACCTCCTTCGGTGTGAACAGTTTATCGGTAAGGATGCGGACGCCGTATGTGTCTTCTGCATCAACGCCCTTCTTATAGTCGAAGTAATCGCTCCATACATTGCCGGCGGCGTGAACGAGAACGATGTTCAGCAAAGCCATAATGCCCAAGCCCCACGACACCTCGAAGCCCTTGCTCCAAAGGAACATCATCGTCACAAGCACGGGCATCGTCGATGCGGGAAACGACCAAGGCCGTGTGGCAAAAATCCAATCTTTTAATGTATGACCATACATCTTAATTCATAATTGTCAATTCATAATTCATCTTTTGTAATTCATAATTCTCAATTCATAATTCATAATTGTTTCTTCGGTTAAACTCAGGATGTTGTCTTATTATGAATTATGAATTAATATAAAAGCATAGTCCCCTCGCTGCTGAAAGCATGAGGGGACTCTGTTTGAGTTGTGATTGTCTGTTTCAGATGAGCGGGAATGCCCTTATGCCTCAGCAGCGACGGGAACCACACTGACAGTACTGCGGTCGAGACGACCTTTCCTGAACTGTACGATTCCATCAACGAGAGCATAGAGCGTGTTGTCCTTGCCCATAGCAACGTTAGTGCCGGGATAGTGACGTGTGCCGCGCTGGCGAACGATAATGTTGCCTGCCACGCACTTCTCACCACCAAAAATCTTGACGCCCAGTCTTTGAGCGTGTGATTCGCGTCCGTTCTTAGAACTACCTACACCTTTTTTATGTGCCATTTTGTTTAGTCTTTAGAAGTTAAACATTAAGCGTTGATACCCTTGATGGTCAGTTCGGTGAACTGCTGGCGATGTCCGTTGAGCTTGCGATAGCCCTTGCGACGCTTCTTGTGGAAGACGAGCACCTTGTCGCCCTTTACCAGGGGTGAAACGACTTCGGCCGTAACCTTTGCGCCTTCAACGGTGGGAGTGCCCACGGTGACGGTGCCGTTATCGACCAATAACACATTCTCAAATTCAACAGTCTTGCCTGCTTCTGCATCGGCAATGTGGTGAACGAAGAGCTTCTTGCCCTCTTCAACACGGAACTGCTGACCGTTAATCTCTACGATTGCATACATTTTATTTAATTGTTTATAACGGGTTTGACCGCGGGGCGGAGCCATCTCGTAGCTCGCTTTTTCGAGCCTCTACGGCATAAATCGGCTGCAAAGGTACGGTTTTTTCCTCTTTCTGCCAAATCTTTTGAGGATTATTTTAATAAAAAGAAGAATGAAGTGCCGCAAAGGGCGTTAACTTGCATCTTTTAGGAAGAAATACTTCGAATTGCTTGGCACTTCGGAGAATTGTTTGTACCTTTGCACAGGCAGAACATCCGTAAGTGTAGCATAACAATGACATCAGAGACGTTCATCAAACAACTTTCTCCCGTTTGTTTATGGGATATTGACAAGGACACGTTTGACCCGGACCTATACCCGGCCCACATCATTCCCCGTGTGCTGGAGTGCGGCACGTTGGACGACTGGCGTCTCATAAAGTCGTACTATGGCATGGATAAGATTGTGGAAGTCTGCAAGAATGCAAGGACATTGGATGTCATCAGCCTGGCATTTATATGTGCCATGTCAGGCACGAAGAAGGAGGATTACAGATGTTATCATACGAGACAGTCGAACCCCACACTTTGGAACTCTTGAGTCAACTCATGGAGGCTCCACTGCTTCGGCAGACCCGACTCGTCGGGGGGACTGCCCTTGCCCTGCAATATGGGCATCGGTCGTCTGTTGACCTTGTTTTCTTCGGAGACGTGCAAGCCACGACGGAAGAACTTAGCCAATGCCTTGGGCAGCTGGGCAAGGTGACGCTTTTAGGGCAAGGGAAGATGATTAAAGGTTTTGCACTTGACGATGTGAGGATAGACATCGTCAACTATACATATCCTTGGCTCGAAGAGGCCGTCATTGAGGATGGTCTTAGATTGGCATCACCCACCGACATTGCAGCGATGAAGGTCTATGCCATTGAGAACAGGGGTTCGAGGAAAGACTTCATTGATATGTACTTCCTCCTGAAGCATTATTCCTTGGATGAGGTTCTGTCATTTTATAGGCGTAAATATCCCGAACACTCCGAGTTCGTAGCCCTTCGCAGCCTGACCTACTTCGATGATGCCGAGTCCTTTGCCATGCCAAAGATGTATGCCAGCTTTGACTGGGAAGAACTGAAGCGCTGCATTATAGCTGCTGTCAACAAATATGCCAGTTGATGTAATTGTTCGCTGCTCCCTTAACATCAATCTTTTCCCTTTATTTCCAAAAAGTATTCTCCGAATCGCTTGGCGGTTCGGATTTTCTTTGTAACCTTGCAGCAATTCCTTGCGTTTCGTGGCGACGGAGGCAGGATGACCTTATCGGAAATAAAACGAAGCGTTATGCTCGTCTTGTCAAGTTGAAACCTGAAAAATTTCAAATGTTAGACACGAGGAGAGGTAACGGCTTCCACGTTTATAGCGTGGACTGCTGTCATCACATCTTGTCTAACATGCAATTTCAGGGCTTCAACTTGAAGATGTGGACATATCAGTTCCACGCTTCCTGCATCTAATAACTGCTCCTTTCGGAACTGGCGGGGCAAAAGAAAACAGATTCATAACACAATGAAGAAGAGTAGTATTTTTGCATCCCTGATCCTGTTGGTGGCAGGCTTGCAGACATCGTGCAACAAGGAAGATCCGGCGCCAAGCATTACCGGCATTACCCTGAGCAATACATCCATTACATTGAATCCTGGCGAGACGGCATCACTTTCAGCCACAGTGGAACCTTCTGGAGCCGACAATTCTGCCATCTCATGGGTGAGCAGCAACAAAGCCGTGGCCGAAGTGAACGGCAGTGGCATCGTGACAGCCATAGCCAACGGCACCTGCGTCATCTCCTGCTCTGCCACGGACGGCAGCGGCGTGAAGGCTGAATGCAAGGTTACTGTTGAAACCACCGTTGAGACCTTCACGGTCAATGGCGTGACGTTCAAGATGAGGAAAGTTGCTGGCGGCACGTTCACGATGGGTGCGACCGCTGAGCAGAGCAACGGCTACACGCCCAACAGCGACGAGACGCCCACGCACCTTGTCACGCTGAGCGACTACTGGATGGGCGAGACGGAGGTGACGCAGGCCCTGTGGTATGCCGTGATGGGCGAGAAGCCCTCGAGCAGCAAAAGCTGGAACACGACGAACGGACTTGGCGAAGACTATCCCGCCTATTGGGTCAGCTGGGTCTACTGCCAGGAGTTTATCACGAAGCTGAACCAGATGACTGGCAAGACGTTCCGCCTGCCCACAGAGGCTGAATGGGAGTATGCAGCTCGCGGTGGCAGCAAGAGCCAGGGCTACATCTTCTCCGGCAGCAATACGATAGATGACGTGGCATGGTACAGATCAAACAGTGGCAGTTGCAGCCATCCCGTTGCCACCAAGGCAGCGAATGAGCTTGGCTTGTATGACATGAGCGGCAATGTGTGGGAGTGGTGTCAGGACTGGGACCATGCCTACAGCAGTGTCAGCCAGACGAATCCTACTGGGCCAACATCGGGCACTTACCGCGTGTATCGCGGTGGCAGTTGGATCGAGTGGGACAAGAACTGCCGAGTGGCGAAACGCGCCAGGTACTACCAGGATATAGGGGTCGACGCCATCGGCTTCCGCCTCGCCCAATAGTTTCTTTCCTTCAAAAAACTAATGCGTTTTTTGTCTGTTCTGTCAAGAAGGAGCGGCAACAGAAAGCCGCTCTGAAAAGACGGAACAGACAGAAAACGCATTAGTTGTTTTGTGCTCAATCTTTTGCAAGAAGACTTCTTAATCTTCTTTAGCTCCTCAAAAAGCTACTCTACATAGCTCTCCAGCAGCTTGGCGCCTTCGTCGGGGAGGATGGTAACTTCCTTCATTGAGGCTGGTACGACGAGTGCTTCTCCCTGGTGCAGGAAGATACCCTGACCGTCGGGGCTGAGGAAGCAGCACTGGCCGTCGAGGCACATATAGACGCGGAAGCTGTCGATGCCTGAATAGTCGCGACGGAAAGGTTTCGTCAGCTTCAGCTCGTTGGTGGTGAAGAAGGGACACTCCACGAGGCTGACCACCATGTCGCGGCTCTCGGTGTAGTTGACCTTGGGGTCTGTGGTGATGTCCTGGAAGTTGATGGCTTCGAGGGCCAGTTCGGTGTGGAGTTCGCGGAGATTGCCGTCGCGGTCGCGGCGCAGATAGTCGTAGATGCGATAGGTGACGTCGCTCGTTTGCTGTATCTCCGCAATGACCATTCCTGCGCCGATGCCGTGTACTCGGCCTGCGGGGATGTAGAAGCAGTCGCCTTCGCTCACGTTGACCTTGTTGAGGTCGTCCTCGATGCTGCCGTCGGCTACCTTCTGAGCATAGTCGCTCGTCTCGATCTTCTGGCGGAAGCCGGCGATGAGCTGGCTGCCGCGGTCGGCATCCACGACGTACCACATCTCGTTCTTGCCCATCTTGCCGTGACGCTTGGCGCTGAGTGCGTCGTCGGGATGAACCTGTATGGAGAGGTCCTGACGGGCATCGATAAACTTGATGAGCAGAGGGAAGTCTGTGCCGAACTTCTCGAAGTTCTTCTTGCCGAGGAAGTCGGTGCCGTAGCGTTCAACGATTTCGGGGAGCGTCAAGCCTTTGTCGTCGCCATTCGTGGCGATGGATTCAGAGCCTTTTACTGCGGAGACGACCCATGTCTCCGAGCCCCAAAGCGTCGGCTTGAAGATAGGGCTAAACTTGAGGATATTCATAACTGTAATTTAATTTGGACCCCCCACCCCCTTTAGGGGGAGAAGAGCCGCTGTTTTTTTACTATTTATTTCCCCCTAAAGAGGGTTAGGGGGTCTGTATTCTGCTCATCCTGAACACGATTCTTGCCAGCCGCAACTCCTCTTCCTTGTAGATGTCGCCGTACTCCTTCATGGCGCTGTCCATGTCGTCGGACTTCGCATGCTGGAAGTAGTTGAGCAGTTCGTTCATGCAGTCGTCGCCGAGCACCTCGTCGGTGAAGTATGTGATGTCGAGGTGTCGCTTCTGTTCAGCGAGCATTTCAAGGTCGTCCAGCACTTCGTCCAATCCCATTCCCTCGTTTTCGGCAAAGGCGTCGAGGGCGATGTGGCGGTCAATGGCCGTGATGAGCTTTATCTGTTGCTTGGCGAGTTGCGACACGGTGTGGCCGGCTATTTGCCTGTCGCTTTGTGCTTGTTCGAGCAGGGAGTCGATTTCTGGCACATCGGAATCTGTTTCGGTGATCGACTCGTCGTCGGGGATGACGAATGACTTGGGCTTCTTGGCGAACTTCTTGCCCACAGCCGTCGGCATCAGGGCGTTCTTCTTCGTGACCATCTGCTTGATGAGGCCGTTCTCGTAGGCAACGTCGATGATGGACGACCAGAAGTCCTCGTCGTTTGTCTCGCCGATGCCGTACGTCTCCCTGTCGAAAAGTTCGTATTCTTCTATCTGACGGCTCTTCCTGCCCATCACGAAGTCGATGAGCAACTGGCGCTGCGCAGGCATATTTATCTCTACCAGTGCCTTTATGAGCTTGACTATAGGTTCTTTAGCTTCCATTTTCCTTTAATATATAATAGATATGTATAATAAGGAGTTTTGTCCCGTTCGGGGGCGTCCATTATTTATTGACAAATGTCTATTGTATATTGCTTATTACTTTCGGGGTGCAAATATAGAACATTTATCTATTGCCGCAAAGAAATTTAAGTTTTTTTTCAATGTAAACTTAAAAATGCAGCTAAAACCTCAATTCGTGCTCAAATATCATGATGTCTATCCGCTGTCGAGTCACTGGCGAATTACCAGCACTTCGCCCCCTGATTCTTGACACGGCACGCCCTTATCATCAACACGGCACACTCTTAATGTCTTCACGGCACACCCTTGTCATCAACACGGCACGCCCTGTTTTGCGCATATCAATTTTATGGAATGAACTACGCTATGTCATTTTACCTTATAGCTTCTATTTTGTGTGTCTGTTTCGTTGTAGGTTGAGGGTATATATGTTCTTATTATGAGTAATTTAACACATCTTAACATGGGAAATGCGTTTACTTTGCGTTTATTTGTATATCTTTGCGCACAAAACACATGTATTTGTATTCTTTTGACATCAAATATACATAAACCCTATTTATAATTTTTAATTGTTTAACATGAAAAGAACAAAACTCTTCAGCGTAGCCCTGCTCGCAGCAGCATGGCTCGCAGGCGGCTCCGCCCAGGCATGGGACGAGCCGGCACAAGTAGATGGCGTGTATCAGATTGGCACTGCCTCCGAACTTGAATGGTTTGCCGAGTACGTCAACTCGTGCGTAACAGGTGACACCGACGGCAACAATGCCAAATTGATGTCGAAGGCTGTGCTTACGGCCGACATCGACATGACAGGTATCACACACACACCAATTGGTGCCAGCACCACCTTCAAGTTCGATGGCGAGTTCGACGGCCAGCACCACCGCATCAAGAACATGATTATCAACAACACGCTTGAGAATCAAGGCTTCTTTGGTTGTGTTCGCGGTAACGCCATCATCAAGAACATCATCATCGACAAGAGCTGCTCCATTACTGCCGGCAACCGTGCCGCAGGTCTCATCGGTACTTTGCAGACACCAGCAGACGGCAAGTGCCGCATCCTCAACTGCGTGAACGAAGCCAACGTGACCAGCGTCTCTGGTGTTGCTTCCGGCATCATCGGCGCAGGCCAGTCAGCCTATGCTTTCTTCAAGATACACAACTGTGTCAACACAGGTAAGATTACTGGTGCCAGCAACAACAAGGCCGCAGCATTCAACGGATGGGGTGCCAACAGCGGTAAGGGTAACAGCGAGGTATGGAACTGCTACAACCTGGGCGAGCTGAGTCCTCTCGATGGAACCAATACCTTCTTCCGTGGCTCTTTCCGCAGCGTGCAGAACTGCTTCGATGCTGTCAATGCAAGCGGTCAGGGTACTTATATTTCTGCCGAAGACGTTGCCAACGGTCGCCTCTGCTACCTGCTGAATCAGGGCGAGACAGAAGGCATCAGCTTCAAGCAGACGATTGGCGTTGACCCGTATCCCATGCCAGTGGCAGACGGAGCTGTGGTTTACCAAGTTGCTGATCTCGACTGTGCTGGCAATCCCAAAGGCGGTGTAACATACAGCAACACCGATGGCGGCTCTCAGGATGATCACAACTACGACACAACAACAGGCCTTTGCACAGTCTGCTCTGCTCCTATGGTTGACTGGATGAGTGCAGAAGCCGACGGCTTCTTCTATCTTGGCACACCTGTTCAGGTCGAGTGGTTCTCTGCAATGGTTAGAGCCGGTTACGGCGCAATCAATGCCAAGTTGACTGCCGACATTGACTACCAAGGTGTGCCTGATGCTCACATGCCCATCGGAACAAGTGCCAAGAAGTACTTCGGTCACTTCGACGGTCAGGGCCATCGCATCAAGGGCATGGTGCTGACAACTGCCAGCAGACTTGAGAACCGCGGCTACGACGGCAACGGCTTCTTCGGTTCTGTTCGCGGTGGCGGTACATCTGTTGATAACATTTATAGAAACGAAGTCATCATCGAGAACCTCATCATCGACGCTTCTTGCTCCATCCAGCACGACAACAACTTCGCAGCAGGCCTTGTGGCTCACATCAACAGCCGCAACGACGAGAGCAGCAACATCATCATCCGCAACTGCGGCAACGAAGCAAACGTTTCAACCACAGGCAAGAACGCTGCCGGCATCCTTGGCTGCGTAGAGGCAACAAACGTTGGTCTGAAGCTCTACAACCTCTGGAACAAGGGCAACATCACAGGCAATGCTGGCGAGAGTGCAGCCATCTGTGCTTGGACCGGTCAGCGCAATGTTGACGGCGAAGTAGATGTGGAAGGCTGCTGGAACATCGGCGAAGTAACAGGTGTTGACGGCAACGGCTACAACCTCATCCGTCGCAATTCGAACATCGTTCCCCGCAACATCGTTGACCTCTGCACAACGAATGCTGGCAATCAGGGCAAGGTCGCTGTCCTCAACACAGCAGACCCCATTGCAAGCGGTGAGCTATGTTACCTCCTGAACGGCGACCAGTCTGAAATCGTTTACACTCAGAACCTCGGCACAGACGAGATGCCCGTTTATCGCAACGCTACTCACAGCCAGGTTTATCAGGCAGGTACTGTAAACTGCTTAGGTGCAGCTGTAGGTGGCGTTACCTATAATAATACAAGCGGCGAGACCATCGTGCTTCCCCACAACATCAACGACGAGATCGGCATGTGCGACGTCTGCTACACGCAGTTCCAGGCTCCTGCACTTGTCGATGGCTACTACGAAATCAAGAATGCTGGCAACCTCGAATGGTTCAGCCATAAGGTTGACGAAGGTGGCGACGCTAACCTCCAGATTAACGGCAAGCTGATGAACGACATCGACATGCTCGGCATCGAGAACCTCCACTTGCCCATCGGCGTGAACACTGGCAAGAAGTTCAACGGCACATTCGATGGTCAGGGCTTCCGCATCAAGAACATGATCATCGAGCGTCCTTCCGACAGCAACATCGGCTTCTTCGGCTTCCTGCGCGGCAACGCTCAGAACACGACAGTCAAGAACCTCATCATGGACAAGAGCTGCACCATTCACGGCTACAACCGCGTGGGCGGCATCACGGGTAGCTGCCAGAACAACGGCGCACTCATCACTCTGGAGAACATTATCAACGAGGCAACTGTCATCGCTGAGCATCAGGATGCAGCCGGCATCATCGGCGGTCAGGAAGGCAATGGTCCGAAGTGGCTCATCAAGAACGTGCTGAACCTTGGTACCGTTACAGCTAAGAACGAGGCTCCCTATGCTGGTGCCCTCTGCTGCTACCTTGGCGGCAATGGCGAAAGCGTCATCGAGAACTTCGTGAACCTCGGCACTATCAATGGTCACAGAGGCGGCAACATCGGTCGCATCGCTGGAACACATACCAACATCATTGACCTCTCCGACACAGACTTCGACAGCAGCCTTGAGGCCAACTATGGTCTCGACAGCGGTCTGACAAAAGATGACATCGCTAACGGTAAGCTTGCCTACACCGTAGGTTGGGGCCAGTTCCTCGGCGTGGACGCATATCCCACTCCTCTGAGCGGCTTGGCTCCCGTCAGCTATGTAGGCGATGCAGGCTATGCCACAATGTACGACACCACGACAGGCTACACGCTCAATGGCGACGTAAAGGCTTATGTTGCAGTACTCAACAACACATGGCTCGAACTCACCGAGATTGAGAATGTTCCAGTTGAGACTCCCGTTATCTTGAAGGGCACCTATTACAACAAGTTCGCTTATGATGTGCCTGCCATCAACATTGCCAACGAGCTCAAAGGCACTGCTGCAGATACCGATGCAGATGGCACGATGTACATCCTTGCAAAGGTTGACGACAAGGTAGGCTTCTACAAGGCTGAAGGCACAATCCCCGCAGGCAAGGCATACTATCAGAGCACAAGCAGCGTGAAGGCATTCTTCTTCGACAGCGGCGATGCAACTGGCATCGAAGCAATTGACAATGGACAATTGACAATTGACAACAAGATTTACAACCTCGCCGGTCAGCGCATCCAGAAGATGCAGAAGGGCGTGAACATCGTAAACGGAAAGAAAATCCTGCAATAAAGCATGGGCATCGACACCGATTTCGGCAAAACCGTCAGCGGCGACGATGCTCTGACAAAAGAAGTTAATTCTTGGAACATCTGGAGGCGGCGAGGAAGAATCCCCGCCTTCAGATGCCAAACAAAGAAAGGGGGCAGACGCTATGGTCTGCCCCCTTTCTTTTGTGTGCCTGAAGCCCCTGCCTGTGGAGTGAAGAGTAAGGGAACGCGGGACGTCTAAAAACACACCGTGCTGCGTTGGCCAACGCAGCACGGTGTGTTTGTCATCGCGGCACGGTGTGTTTGCCAACGCACCACGGTATGTTTTTTGTCACGCCATGCGAAATTACAGGTCGAAGTTGACGCCGATGCCGAAGGTGTGGTTCTTGCGGCTATAGACATCAGTCTTGGGACCGGCATCTGTCGGTGTCGTCACCTTGCGGTCGTTGTAGAACGTACACATATAACCGAGGTCGATGCTGAACCGCCTCGTTGCATTGATGCGTACGCCCCCGCCTACCATGTTGTTCGAGAGGTTGAACGAGAGGTCGTTCATAAATTCATCGCTGAGGCCGTAGCGTGTGATTTCCCATGAGCCGGAGATGGTGAGGAACTTGCAGATATCGTACTCTGCGCCCAGGAGGAACTCGTAGGTGTTGTGGTTGATGTACTTCTGCTTGTCGGCATACTTCTTTGAATCCTTGTCGAAGAACTGGTGATAGGCGGCGTCAATGCGTACCTTTTCAATCGGCGAGTACTCTACGCCCAGAGCCAGCAGTGCGGGAACGTCCTCGCGAACCTTCGTCCCGTCCTCAAACTGCCCGAGGATGGGAGTTGCCTGCGCTTTTACCTCATCGCTTGCAATGTCTATCTCGCTCTTGTTCTTGAGCTTCATAATGGTGGGAGCTTCGTACTTTGCGGACACGTTCCAGTGGTTGTTAATCTTCCAGTCAATGCCTACGATTGGAGTCCCGCTGAAGCCCGTCTGGTCGCAGTTAAGCTCAATGCCGTAGTTGTTGAGGGCTGCTGAACCATTCTCAATGCCTGCAGCGGGGAGATCGTAGGTGATAGAGGGATTTACGGCACCGTTGTAGTTGCAGGAAGCATAGACACCACGAAGGCCGACGTAGCCTGCCAGATTATCAAGGAACTTGTAAGTGGCGCCAATCTGAAGGCCGAAGTAGTATGAGCGTCCCTTCATAAAGGCGTTGACGGAGTAGCCTTTGAACTGACCTGTCGCAGCCATAGCCTCTGCCTGTGCTGCCGGAACGCCCTTAAGCATAAGGCCTTGTGCAAGGAGTCCTTGCAGAAGACCGGGTGTCTGCATCTTCTGCATTATCACGCCCGAATAGGCGGCCTCGAAGGAACCAAGCCCTTTGTCGAACTCGCACTTGCCGCCGCCGCCAGTAACGGCGAAGTGAGCGGAGAGGCTCCACTTGTCTCTATTATAGGAAACGGTAAAGGAAGGCACAACCGGAGCGATGGCTTTGCCTTCGAAACGATGTGTCGCGTTGGGATTCTCGGTGTTGTACCTGAACAGCGGGAAGGTGGTTTCGATGTTGCGCTCTTGGAAGGCTGTCTGATTGTTGAGGCTCAAGTGCCATCCATTGCTTAAGAAAGCGCCGCCTGCCGGATTGGTGTAGATGCTCGTCAGGTCAATTTTGCCTTCCTGAGCAAAGTTACGTACGAAGGCAGCGTTCTGGTTGGTGTTGGTCAAAAGACCGCCGGCAAATGCACTGCTTACAGTGGCAAATGCCATCAAACTAATGATTGATTTCTTCATGTTATTTAATTTTCGAAGTAAAAGGGGGAGTTCTATCGGGAGTAAACTCGCTTGTGCTCGTGGAAGTTAATTCGTCATGCTCGTGGATGAAAGCATTTCTTGCTGCTTAAAGTATCGTCCAGCACGAAGTGCTTAACTCCCTGTTTTACGCCCTCTTTTACTTCCTATTTAACTTCTTGTTACCTTGTTTTGGTTAAAATCGGCCGCAAAGGTAACACAATTCTCCTTTTTGTGCAAGTTTTTCCGATAGAAATGCACAAAAAAGAGGCGTTTTGTGCAATAATT
>Ga0247610_10006765_pt1 | contig 11864 bp, 7 predicted proteins | sample 174DNAGHGhighgp2_FD_193483 | JGI IMG/M metagenome (GOLD analysis project Ga0247610, IMG submission 193483) | Sheep rumen microbial communities from Palmerston North, Manawatu-Wanganui, New Zealand - 1742 DNA GHGhigh gp2 | ecosystem: Host-associated > Mammals > Digestive system > Stomach > Rumen ...
CGTTTTAAATTTTATCTGCAAAATTATGCACTTTGGGGGATACGAACGAAAAACATGCGGAAAAAAAATACACATGAACATTACCTATGTTCGGTTGTGTATGGTAAAATGTGCGTAAGCTTTTGTAATACTGGAACTTACGCAAATAAAGAAAAAATACACATTAATACACATTGCTGTGCTATAATGTGTAAATATCGTATTGTGAGGTCAGGTTTTTGTTGTTATTGTAATGTAAACACATGGCTGATAACTTGGTTGTTTACATTCAGGAAAATTACATATTCACCCTTTCTCAGCCCTTGGCAGTTTATTTCCATTCGACAGTTCTTGCCAGCCTCGAAGTGCTGCGATTGTTGTCGTAGTAACATTCCTGATATTGTAGAGATGATTCCCCTTACGGATGCTTCTCTATTCAGGTCGAAGGTCACGACTGCCGTATGGTCATTTACATCCACATCACTTCGGGATATCGGTGAGTACGGTGCTTTATGTGCGCCGTCCTCCGTATAACCGTTGACTCTCTCTTCTTCAATCCGTGCCCTTGTTCTCTTGTTCTCCTCGTCAAAAATCAGCAGTTCCTGCATTTCTGGTGGGCAGTAGAACATCTCTTCTGAGAGCTTCTCATTCCTGCTGCTGACGACTTTAGCCTCTAATACAGGATAGCGATAGCCTTCAGCATACCAGCGATAGATATCTTCACGGATCTTGGCAGTATCATTCGCCAAGTGATTGATAATGCTATCAACAGTAAAGGCCGGAATCTGCCGTTTTACGGTGTCAATAGGTGTGGCGATTGTGCCGACATATCGCTCCGTATGCAGCCGGACAACGTTTCTAAGCGTGTCGCCACTAGGTAGTACTAACTTTCCGACAGCATCTGTCTTTGTTAGATAAGTGCCATAACGCCGCATAAACAAGTGGTCACAGTATTTTCCTGTGCCGTTGAAATAGCCACTGATACTATCGCCTTTATACATGGGGAACTTCAGCCAAGTCTCTTGCATGTCGTAGCTGATGATTTCCTGGGCATTCTCTAATCCGATGATGCTGACAAGGCCATTCTCTATATTATAATAGGTACGATTACCCCGCTCTAACATCATGATTGTGTCGTTCTCGGTGGTGTATTCGGTCTGATAAGTCTTCTTGGAAATATCAGCATTCTCAATACTCCAAACACCATTACTGCCATTTAGACTAAAGCCATTGACTATTACTTGTTTCTTCTCCAGTATATCTCCTCCACGATAGAGGTTAGTTGGCTGGTTTATTTGCTGCCCGCTGATGGTTAGGCAGAATGCAAATGATATGATTGATAATAAACTATGTTTCATTCCATTAAGAATTATAATTATTTTCTCCACATATTTATTATGGTATATATTAACGTAGCCATACAAACGAATTGAGGTATTTGTACTACTATCAAAATAATCACCTTCTCCGATCCTTGATTCTTTTATATTTAATTGAGAAACTAATATTGTCATAAACACTTCTATCAATGTCTTCTTTCCAGATAATATGATGTATAATAAAGTTTCTAATATATTTTGCGATTCTTTTTTCTGCTTTGCTCGCATTTTGTGGCTTTACAATTCTTACAAATGTTCCAATTGTCTTTCCCATTTTATCTGCATTGCACTTTATATTCATTATAAGTGTACCAGAATAATTTATACGGTAAGCAATATCATCAATTCTGTCATTCAACAAATTATACAAGGAATCTTTGCCTGCTATATATTCATCCCCCATATAATCTGGTAAGAATCTTTCTGTATCACATTGAGGGTATTGGCTCATCAAATAATCTATATAACTAAGAATGACATCATTATTTGCATAGTTTTTGCCATTTAGCACTATATTTGATTTGTTCATACAAATCTTCTCTTTGATGGTGTCAGAATCAAAAATGTACAATTTGCATCTCACTGGGAAGTATTCATCCTCTGTCTCTTGAAGATTAGCTAATAGAAGTTTTAGAGAATCCACATGACAACGTGAAAACACTACATATTCCTTTTGATATCCATTCATCCTTTCAAAATTTGAACACGTTGAAATATGTGTAGGCTCAATATCCCAATCACTATATCTAATCAACAGGCTGTCTGTTTCAGAACTATGAGCTTCTGAAAAAGCGAAAATAAATAAGAGTAATAAGAAATGTTTCATATTCATACTAATTATTGTGTATCATTTTCTTCCCATGTGGCTTGCCAAATCTTTATATGATCAGAAGAATTTAATATTTTACGTGATGTTGAATTTTCTGTATCAAATGGAATTCCACCATGGTCTGGTCTTGAGATAGAATTGTCTGGAATTTCCCCACATAATTTAGCCGCTTGTGTTTCTTCGTTTTTAATAATACTCTCATCTTCCGCAGATTGATAAAACGAGTCATTTTTTTTGATGTCTTCTAAAAACTTTTCTGGATTTCTAAGTTTATGCTCTTGGTGAACAAGTTCATGAAATAGCCTAATTGCTGGAGATAATTTATATCCATTGTTTGTTAATAACCCTTCCTTTGCTTTCCATCCAATTTCATTATTATCAACAGTTATATCTGTATAATTCTGCTCTTTGGAGCCAATTTCCTTTATATATACAATTGTTTCAACATTTTCGAGATAATTTATTACATCTGAGCAACCATGTTCTTTTAAATAATGAATTGCATTATTATATTGATTGTTATATTCAATGCTATTATTTGTAGACATTACTATTTTTCTTCCATCTTTATCTACATATTTTATCGGATTATTCGCACAGTATGCATAGGGACTGATGCTATAATAATCTCCAGCTAATGGATCGATGGTGGTGAATCGCATGCCGTCCATATGTCTGGCACCGTAGTCGTACCAATCAAGGCCGTGCATGCGGTCGAGTTCCTTGCCGTTGTATTTGTAGCGTTGGGTGTCGCCACCAGTGCTTTCGCCAAAGAGACCTCCGAAGGGGTAATAGTGGTTTACCTGCTCAACTGCGCCAGAGGCACTGCATACCACACGGCTATTTCCTAGATGGTCCTTCAAGTAATAGTGATATTGTGGCGTGCTACCGCTGAACGTGATATAGCCGCCATCAACCAGAATCTGTTTCAATACGTTGTTCTCGTATATCATATTGCCACAATAGTCAGTCGAGGTCTCTGTTGTTGAACCAGATGTTCTATATGTTGTTTTAAGTTTATTCCCATTAGCATCATAAATATATGTAGCACTTTTACCATTAGAGTACGCAATACTCGTCGGCAAATTTAGCAAATTATATTGAATCAGCGAAATCTTTTTATTTAAATCTTTCGTTAGGTTGCCATTTTTGTCGTAAGTGTACTCATTTGCCTGGCTTGCACCATCCACAAAGTTGAAAACTCCATTATAGGTAGGATCGTTTACAGAATCGTCAATCCTGGTAACCTGATTACCATTATAGGTAAAAGTCAGGTTGTCTATCAGGCCGTATGTACCACCATCCTGTAACCCGTGTCGTTTGAGCTTAAGAATGTTGCCCATATTGTCGTAACTATATGCAGTAGTATAATGCGAGCAGGAACTTCCATTTTCCATATAGTCGGCCTTCAATAAACGAGAGAAGTTATCATAGCCAAACTTGTAACCTCTGGTTTTACCGTCGGATTTCCACGTCATAGCCGATATATTACCGCCAAATTGCGGTGTACTGCCATCATGCGATTCATCATAGTAAAGAGTCTCGCTAAAGAGTGAGCCAGCAGAGATAGTTGTTGGCCAGGAACGCACATTATAGGTATATGCTTCCGTCAAATTGCTGTTACCACCATTAGTCCTGCTTATCAGACGGCCAAGTTCATCGTAAGTATTCTGGTGAAGCACCACTTCGCTGTTGGAGTTTAGCTGATACATGGTGGTCAGGAGTCGGCCGGCATGGTCGTATTTATACGAATACAATTCGGTTTGAGAGGTACTTGCTGTAGAATGTATATGCTTCTTTGAGCTAACCATACCCGTAAAGTCGTAACAATAATATTCGCTATCATAACCGCCTAAAGCGTTACTCAAGTGCTTTTGAACCAATCGTTCCCGTTCGCCATAATAATAGGTTGAGAAGGAACCTTGCGGAATATCTCCCAAGAATGCTGTCCAACTTCCGGTAAGCAGACCTCGTGCTTCAGGAGTTTCGTTGCTTGGGAAGGGTATGTCGCAATAAGAAGAATTCTTATATCCAAGAGTTGACGTAAGATTATAATCCTTAAGAAAATTATATGAGTCATAATAGTTAACCGACAATAGGCTGGGATTGGATAAGTTGAGTGGGCAGGTGTAGCCTTTTAGGCCCCCATTACCTGTATAAGTAGCAACTACTGCCATACTTGCAAGTTTAGGGATTTTGTCTGTAGGTGTTGTGCCCACAACGACTTCTCTGCCAAATTTGTCGTAAAGATGAAATGTCCATTGCGAACCTCTCTGATTACCGTCTTGGCTGAAAATAAGGCGGTCGGCATTGTCGTACACGTATTTTATAGTTGCACATCCAGGTAACTTCTTCGCAACACATCTATTGCGATGGTCAAACAAATAATGATAGGCAAACTTCTGGAGTATCTCGTCCGTATCAATTGAATAAGATTCGCCAGGAGTCTTGACAACATCACTTGCTGCAGGTGGAAGCACAAAACAGAGATTGCCATAAATATCATAAATATAATAGGTATCATACTTTTGAGTTCCTTCTGTTTTTCTCTCTAATACCAGATGGCCTTCTTTATCGGTAAATGTGTAACTTATGTGATTATCCTCATCTGTAGTTTTAATTACATAAAGTTCATTATCTTGAAAATTACCATTGCATTTAAACGCCAAACCATCGTTTTCAACAGTAAATCTGAGGCAGTCGTATGGTGCTGATGAGGCATTAGATGTATATTCTTGGCCGATGTATCTGGCGGCGCTATGCCAATGTTCACCAGGACCGTATTTGTTCAGGAATCTGTCAGCCGTAATACCATTATATTCAGTCTGACTGAAAGGTCGGGCGTCGTTTCCATAATAATCGCGTGGAGCATTTATGAACGTGTTATATCCTACATAACTGCCGGTACCTGTAAAAGCTGTTGGTAGCCACTCTTTAACCGGGCGGTTGATGGCATCGTATTCGGTCATCGTCACGATGTCATTTCCATTTGGCGCTTGCCCTTTGCCAACAGTTTCTGTTTTACGTCCCAATCCATCGTAAAAATCAGTCGTTTCGCGATATGATAAACCGGAAGAGTTCGTCATTATCCGCCTGTTTACATAATTTTGAGTTCCATAGTTGTATATGTAACTCTCTATGGTGCGACTGTTATGGTCCTTTATATTTGCCAGCATATTCATGCTATTATAATTATAATAGGTATTCTCTCCCCTATGAGTCTGTATCATATTCAGTCCTTTTAAAGGAACGTGTCTATAGGCGGTACATAAGCCGCCAGCATTGTTTAGAGCTTTTACGATATTGTTTATGGTTGCGATTGAGGGGTTTTGCTCGTCGGAAAAAATCTTAGGAGATATAATGGTACTGACAGAAGCCTTGATGTCGTTACTACTCAGGCCTTCAACCTTGGCAACTGGATACATCTGTTGGTAACTCCAAACAAACCCCACTTTATCTGTACCATTTTTAGTTGCGCATATCAAGTTCCCATAGTTATCGTACTCAAAGCGGTCTGTCTCATATAGCGGGTTGCCGCCTTTGGCTGCCATTATTGATGTATTAACAAAAATGCCATTTTGTTGAGCGTAAGTTTTCTTAGTTGTTTCAGCAAGTTGACCGTTTCGATAGGTCTTGGTCTGAATTGGCAACAGGAGATTGGCTGACCTCATCTCGTCGTAGCCAGGCAGGTCAAATGGATAGTCATATTTTATCTCGTAATAGTCGCCTGAAGGTGAAGTGACTCTTTCAGTCTTTGGGGCGAGAGTTCGTCCCTGTCTGTCGTAAGTGTAAGTTGTAGTGGTAGTTACTTTGGCCCCATAGTCTTTCACCGTTTTGCTGGCTATACGTTTATAGGAAGGCATCCCCATCACATCGTAATAGGCATAGATGGAATTAAAATGATCGAGGTCGTGAAGTTCGATTGTTGGAGGGCATGGAACCGGATTTAGGCTTACATGTACATAGCGTTGCTTGAATGTAACACCTACGAGGAAAGTGTCAAGACTAACCTCTTCGTAGTTGTAATCCTCAGAGTAGTCCAAAAGATATTCATTACCCGCTTTCTTGTAAACCTTCTTGTTGTTGAGCAGAGTGGTTATATTACCATGGTCAATATTGTAAGTCTTAGAGTAAATACGTATAGGTTCGTTGCAAATTTGGTCAGCAATATCGTCAAATTTGTTATAGTCGCTTGTTCGCGACTCCTCATAGCTGTAAATTGCCTTTCCAAGGTTGTTCTTCGAATCTCCAAAATATTCAGTAATATCAGTATAATATATGGGAAAGCCATAGTCTGCTGTTAGTGGCAAGAGTGGCTGGCTGACGGAAACGTGGTGCGTGGAGAACCCATCATGGAAGATATACCGGTTGCCATAATGTTCCTCGAAATAGTTCACTTGATAGATATAATCACAATCAAAGCGATAAAGATTCGTAATATTATCAATGGATTTATGCGCACCTTTGTAATTATAACTTTTCTGTCCTATCAAAGTCGCATCACTATCATATGTTCGAATAGTTTTTATGCGTAATCCACCCCAAAGGGTCCCATTGTCAAGCCTATTGGATTCGAAATCAAATAATGTGTAACCGCCTGTAGGATACGTTATACGTTCAATAATCCCTGCTTTTGCGAATTTTTCTACAACCGAGCGGTTTGCACCTTTCTCTTTAAAGGTAAGTGGCATACACTCCTTAGGTGTCCAGAAGTCACTACTGGATCCGTTATAATACCCCCAATAATCTTCGTGACATCCCGTATCCTTCTCGCTAGGTGCATTAAAACTGAAATTAAAATAGTTGGGTAATTCTGTGCTGTTATAGGTAAAAGAATATTTTTCGTCGTTTGTTGAAGAGAACGCACCTGAAAAAGTTACACCCTTCAGAAACATACGCTTACAAAGATTGCTGCTGCCAGTGTAATGCTGATTGTCGAAAGTGATCTGCTTAATTAAGCTACTTATATTGTTGTAGACTGTCACGCTGGTTAGCCTTGGTAGCAACTTGCCTCCTTTATAGCGGAGACAATCCTCACGGTCGTTAGTATACGAAAAGTCAATATGGTTACCTCTCCAAGTAATCCTTGTTAAAATCATATTTGATGATTCTGTTGTGTGCATAGCACTATTGTTATCAACGACATTGTCAGACGTCCTTCCCCATGAGTCATTCCATTCGCCTGCAGAGAAATAATAACGAGCACCCTGGTGTATATAATCTGAAGAGAATTGGGCGTAATAGTCCTTATCCTGTCTATACGTAAGTTCTATACTGTCCTTGCGTTCGGCTAATACAATTTTTGTAAGATACCATGCGGACGTATTCCTATCCCCACCATAAGTAAAGTCGCCCCTACTTTTTTCTTCTGCCAGGAAATAGTATCTTACTCCATCTGTATCTGTAATCATATACCCACTACCGCTTTTCTCAATTCTTAGGGGAGTGTAAGGAATGGTCTTTATTGACATATCGTTTATGTCGTATCTGAAAATACCATTCTTGCCATTAAAGTTGTAAGAATATCTATCCGACTCCGTGTCAAGCCTGTGCTCGGCTGCAAGATACGCGCATCCTTCACTCGTAAAAACCCCTCTGTTAAAGTTGGAAATAACATCAGCTTCGCTTTTCAGCACAAGAGTTCCTTTGTCTACAGCCCCTTTTATCTGCCTGATGATACTGCCACCAGCAATCAGTGCCCATCCCAATCCAATGGGGCTTGATACATCTTGAACCTTGATACCTGATGCATGATAGCTAATAGAGATTGGAAGGGTATAGCTACCAACCTTTATTTCATATAGTGGAATGGATATGTTAGGAACGCCAGTGGAATAATCCATGGGATATTCGCCGAATTTCTTCAATACGTCTGCTTGTGGAGAGATGGGCTCTACCTCTCTAATAATCTGCTTTGATATGTCACTAGCATTGTATCCTTTACTGGCAATTCCTAGCATAAGTGACAGAAATACGATTACTGTTTTCTTTGTCATTCTTTGGTAGTTGTTATAATGTTAATAGCGATAGCCTATTGACGATGATAGGTCATTTAAATTTTATCTGCAAAATTATGCACTTTGGGGGATACGAACGAAATACATGCGGATAAAAAATACACATGAACATTACCTATGTCCGGTTGTGTATGGTAAAATGTGCGTAAGCTTTTGTAATACTGGAACTTACGCAAATAAAGAAAAAATACACATTAATACACATTGCTGTGCTATAATGTGTAGATGTCGTATTGTGAGGTCAGGTTTTTGAATAATGTACGTGCTGAGTTATCTTTAAATAACTTAGAGTTTAGTGATGATTTTACATTAGTGATTCTTTGCGTAGAAGTCTCTAAAAGCACAGCAATGTCACTTTCTCTTAGTGAGAGGCATAATAGGATGCAGGTGCGCATTTCTTGTTGCGTGATTTTGGGAATTCTATTCAGATCGTGTAACAATGATGGATAGTATTCGCCTATCATATCTGATAGCGATAGCCAATCCTCATCACTCATTTTTGCTTTTGGGTGATTTAAAATGTCGTTTATTCGTTTTACAATATCGGTTTCGGCAATTGTTTTGGAAATCGATACCTGTTCTTTTATAACGTTATGTTTTCTAAGCCCCTCTATTCGTGCCTTTAATCCTTCGTTCTCTTGCTCGATAGCAGTGATGGCACTTTGGTGCGATTCTTTTAAAAGCTGTAGTGTTTCCAGATTCTTATTATATTCACTTGAAAGGTTGGCGTATTCTGCTTTCAGGTGCTGTTTTGTTTCTTTGGCCTTTCTGTATTTTAGAATGATTAAAAAGATAATTATCATAGAAACAGGCACAGAGATATTTAATAACCATTTATACTTATTGGCCATAGCTTCATAGCCGATGGCTTCGTGTTTATAATGGTTGTAATTAAATAATGCTGCTATCTGGGCAGTTGATTCATGATCACGTTTGGCAATGGACGAATCGTTGGCATTGCAATATAACTGTGAATATTTAAGTACAGAGTCAGCATTGCGCTTGTTCTGATATACCTCCAGCAACCCTTTGTACATAGCATCTTTTGTGGTATACGACATCTCTTTATGGCTCATTTTGCGGAAATAGTATTCGGCAGAGTCTAACTGTTGGCAATGAAGGTAGTAGCTACCTTTGTAATAATAGAAAAAACGCTTGTGGGGCGGCAGGTTGTGGTTTGCATCAAACCAGTTTGATAATGCCTCAAATTCGTCAATGAGCTTTTTGGTTTCACTATAGTTCTTTTGCTCGTTGGTATAAATGTGGATAAGTGATTTCGAAGCAGAAAGGGCATCTTGAGTATAACCATGAGTTAAGAACCATTTTTTTGATTGCTTTAATAATAACTCAGCACTATCTGTCTTGTTTAATAAAATGTAGGCGTTTGCTATGTTAACATGCTCATACGCTACGTAAAAGGGACTATTAGCTTTTGCTGCATATTTTGCAGAAAGACTTCGGGCATGAATCTCGTTTGTGAGTAATAGTTGGTTGTGATATAATTCTGCAAGTTGACCGTATATCGTGCTTAACAAGTTATAATCGCAATCGCTTTTTGTAGTATCGGCGCATTCGATGGCTGTAAGCATACAGTCGGTAGCATGAGGTACCTCGCCAAGGTCGCGATACACACAGCCTAACAAGTAATGAGCAGTTGCTTGCTCATTGGTGGTGCCGTGGGTATCGTAATACTTGGTAAGCTGCTTTGCGATAGAGTCGGAGGTGAACGGAATGTAGGCTTTGTTTTGAGCCTGGAGTTTTTGCAGTTGATGATTCATGCGTTCAGCTTCATCACCTTGTTTGGAGCAGCTAAGGAGTAATATACCTATAATAATATATAATAGCCTTTTCATTTGTCAGTTATCCATATTTGTAGTGCAAAGGTAATCATTTTGCCGAATATAACCAAATGTTCCGTACGATTTTTGATTTTGTACCATCAAGGCTACAAAATCAAAAAAGCGATAGCCTATAGGCGAATATAGGCTATCGCTTTTTCGGAATTTATTGTAAATTTGCAGAAAATTCCGAATAAGATGGCACAATACTTACAAAGAGAGACCTATCTTCGTCAACTGATTGACAGGAAAGATAACGGAGAAGTAAAGATCATATCTACATAGCCGGATATCCTCTGATGGTTCGTCTTACTACGTCATCCTTGATGAAGTACAGGAGGTAGAGGGATTTGAAAAAATCGTCAACAGCCTCAACGACAAGCAGCAGATTTTTTGTATATAGATAGAACTTTTTTATTGTTATGAAGTATTTTTTTTTAGTTTTTAGTTGGTGGGGTTGGAAATAATATATATCTTTGCAGACGTACAAATAAGTATAAGATATGGAAACAACTGACAGGGCAACGGAATTTGTGGTGTTTTGTATAGAAAATACTGCTATGCGGCTTGGAATCTCTGGAGACGAATTATACAGGGAGATGAAACGGCTGAATGCTGTTGAAGAATTTTTGTACCCCAGTTACCCAACTCTTCATACGCAAAGTAAGGAATATATTGTTGATGAGGTACTATCGTTTCTGAAACAAAAAAATCCAGAATTCATAAACAGATAATTTGAATCGTTATTATGAGGGTATATCATGGCTCAACTGTAATCGTAGATGCTCCACTGGTTGGCGCTGGCAGACGGAATCTTGATTTCGGTCTGGGGTTCTATGTTACCGACTTGGAACAGCAGGCTGTATCTTGGGCTACCAGACCATTTAATAGTGGAAGACCTGGTATCTTGAATCGATATGATTTGGATATCGAAGCCATTATTTCTAAGGGTTATCATTATAAAAAATATGAGTCTTATGATGCAGAATGGCTTGATTTTGTTGTAAGTAATCGTCGAGGGGGAACCGTATGGCAAAAATATGATATAATTGAAGGTGGTATAGCTAATGATCGTGTTTTTAATACCATAGAACTTTATGAGGCAAATCTGATTTCCAAAGAGGAAGCATTGGACAGACTCAAATATGAGAAACCGAATAATCAGATTTGTATCCTGAATCAGGAAATTGTTGATAACCATCTACAGTTTATAGATTCGGTTCATATCGGAAAGGAGGAACAGCATGGTTAAGAATCCGTTGATAAATGAAACGCTGTTGCAAATGAAATTCGCAAGGGTAGTGTCGCTTTTGGCTAAGACATTGCGTATTAGTCAGGTGCGTGCACTTGACTTATTTTACACATCCGAGGTATATCGTAGTTTAAGTAATCTGGAGTATCATCTTCATAACAGAAGCGATGCCTATATCGTAGATGAGCTTATGCTTGAATTACAGACAAAAATGTGAAATTATAATCGTTCGATTCTGCGATACCTGTATCACAAATTAGTGTGAAAAATTATAGTTTTTCTTGATTTTGATATATTATCTCCTAAATTATTTGTACTTTTGCACAAAAATGACCCTCGTAGCACATATGCCACGGGACAGTCACTGACATATTTTGAGAAATATCTACCACTCTACCACCACTTATCCGATAGATCTTTGTTTATGCAGCTTTGCGGGGGGGGAGATGGGCGTTTTTCTTGATGGGGGCGTTCCTACCTCTTAGAGGCATACGCATTTAGGTTTAGTTGTAAAAGATGTTAAATACTAAAAATTTAGTTGATAAAATTTGGAACTACTAAATATTTAGT
>Ga0247610_10006767_pt1 | contig 11862 bp, 8 predicted proteins | sample 174DNAGHGhighgp2_FD_193483 | JGI IMG/M metagenome (GOLD analysis project Ga0247610, IMG submission 193483) | Sheep rumen microbial communities from Palmerston North, Manawatu-Wanganui, New Zealand - 1742 DNA GHGhigh gp2 | ecosystem: Host-associated > Mammals > Digestive system > Stomach > Rumen ...
GCGGGAATCTCTACTTATGAAAAAAGACTAGAACAAAGTTCTAGTCTTTTATGGAGATAGTGGGAGTCGAACCCATGACCTACAGATTGCGAACCTGTCGCTCTACCAACTGAGCTATATCCCCAGGTTTGAGGCGAAATATAGAATTAAGCGCCTACGTTGTCAAGTGTCAGTTACCCCGGTTGTCCATCGAAGAAAACATTTGGACGATTTCTTCGGTAAACTGCGAACTCGGAAGCCCCTGAGCGATTTCGAGAGCTTTTTCCAGATGCCCCTGCGCATTAATCTTAGCCTTCTTGAACGCATCCTTTTCGTTCAGCTTTTCGATGATGCTTTCGGGAACATCAGTTTCTCCGGCCCTTGCGATCAGTGCTTCCATTTCAGTGCGCTCCTGCTCGTTGCAACTTTCGAAGTAGTACAACAGCGGAAGCGTGATGAGCCCGTTGCCGAGGTCGGTGAACTTCGCCTTGTCCAGGTTCTTGCTTCCGAAACCGTAATCCAGAAGGTCGTCGATAATCTGGAAGGCGATGCCGAAGTGGCTACCCATCTGGGCGCACTTGTCGATGATTTCCTTGTCGAAACCGGCGAGGATTGCGCCGATGCGGGCTGCAGCCGCAATCAAAGAAGCGGTCTTTCCATCGATAATGCGGTCGTATTCCTCAAAGGAAAGTCGCATATTTCCGGACTGGTCCAGTTCCAGGATTTCGCCTGCGATTAGTTTGTCCGCAGCCTTGGAAAGCACCGTCGGAATGTCGCGAGATTCTTCATCGATCACACACTGCATGGACTGTGACAGCACATAGTCTCCGATGAGCACTGCCACCTGGGTGCCCCATTCCTTATGGGCAGTCTTCTGCCCGCGACGAATGTCGGTTCCGTCGATGATGTCGTCGTGGACTAGGCTTGCGAGGTGCAGCAACTCGATGCCAGCGCATGCGTGTGCGACTCGCAGGCTGTCGGGCTTCTGAGAACCGCTCTGTGCAATTAGGCAAAGCAGAGTCGAACGGATGCGTTTGCCCTTGCGCTGGACCAGGGATTCCAGTCGTTCGTTAATGCCTGCGGGTGCGTTTTTGGCTACACCGAAAATAACCTTTTCGGTAAGTTCCAACTGTTCCTGCACAAGCTTGCGGGCTTGTGCCAGTACAGTCTGAAAGTCTTCTTTACTTGGCGCCATCGAAATTAAATATCCAGGTCGTCCAAGACCTTGTAAGCGTTAGATTCAATGAACTTGCGGCGCGGTTCCACGTCTTCGCCCATCAGCATACTGAAAATCTGGTCGGCCGCCACGGCGTCTTCCACATAGCACTGCTTGAGGAATCGCTTGGTGGGGTCCATGGTCGTTTCGGAAAGCTGTTCCGGAGACATTTCGCCAAGACCTTTGAATCGGCTGATGGTCACGTTCTTCTTGTCCTCGAGCTTCGCCATGGCTTCGTCCTTGGCGGTTTCGTCGAACAGGTAAGTGTCCTTGGTGCCAACCTTGAGCTTGAACAGGGGTGGCATGGCGAGGAACACGTGGCCTTCGTCGATGAGCGGGCGCATGTAGCGGAAGAAGAAAGTGAGAAGCAGAGTCTGAATATGGGAACCGTCCACATCAGCATCGGTCATGATGACGATCTTGTTGTAGCGGAGCTTTTCGAGCTTGCATTCGGTGCCGAGACCGCAACCGATGGCGTTCACCAGGTTCTGGATTTCTTCGGTGTCAAGCACGCGGTGGAGGCTTGCCTTTTCCACGTTCAAGATCTTACCGCGCAAGGGGAGAATGGCCTGGAATTCGCGGTTGCGGCCCATCTTTGCGGAACCACCTGCAGAGTCACCTTCCACGATGAACAGTTCGCATTCCTTGGGGTCACGGCTGGAGCAGTCGGCGAGCTTGCCCGGAAGTCCGCCGCTTTCGAGAACGTTCTTGCGGCGGGCGAGGGTGCGTGCCTTGTGGGCCGCTTCGCGGGCCACGGCGGCATTGTAAACCTTGTCCAAAATCGTCTTGACGGCTGCCGGATTTTCCTGGAAGTATTCTTCGAGCTTCGCACCGAATGCAGATGCCACATAGCCTGCGATTTCGGAGTTGCCGAGCTTGCGCTTGGTCTGGCCTTCGAACTGCGGCTGCGAAACCTTGATGGCGATGACTGCGGTCAGGCCTTCGCGGATATCGTCGGAGGTAATCTGGATGTCCTTCTTGCCCTTGGGCATTTCCTGCGCAAACTTGCTGATAACGCGAGTAAGGGCGGTCTTGAAACCCGTCACGTGTGTACCGCCATCGTAGGTGTTCACGTTGTTCACGAAACTGAAGAAGTTTTCCTGGTAGCCGTCGTTGTACCACATGGCGACTTCGAGCGGATACTGGCCGTCGGGGAGCACCAGGTGGATTGGTTCCTGGAACAGCGGGGTGCGGTGCTCGTCCACGAAACGCACGAATTCCGAAACGCCACCGGGGTAGCAGAAAGTTTCGCTGTGCTTTTCTTCGGTGCGTTCGTCGGTGAGCGTCAGCCGGAGCCCGCTCATAAGGAAGGCGAGTTCGCGGAAACGCGTGGCGAGCGTGTCGTACACGTAGACGGTTTCGCTGAAAATTGTATCGTCGGGGTAGAATTCGACAGAAGTACCGGTCGTTCCGTCGCTTTCGCCGAGGTCCACCTGCGGGCCGCACGGGACGCCACGGGCGAATTCCTGCTGCACCACGCGTCCGTTGCGGCGCACGGTAACAATCAGCTTGTTCGAGAGTGCGTTCACGCAGCTCACGCCCACGCCGTGGAGGCCTGCTGAGACCTTGTAGGAGCTGTTGTTGAACTTGCCGCCGGCATGCAACTTGGTCATCACGACCTGGATGGTGCCCACCTTTTCCTTGGGGTGGATGTCGGTCGGAATGCCACGGCCGTTGTCGGTCACGCGGATGCCGTTGCCCGGCAAAATGGAAATTTCGATATGAGAGCAGAATCCGGCGAGCGCTTCGTCCACGGAGTTGTCGACCACTTCCCAAACTAGGTGGTGGAGACCGCGGATGTCGGTCGAGCCGATGTACATGGCCGGGCGCACGCGCACCGCTTCGAGGCCTTCCAAGACGGTAATGCTTTCGCCGCTGTAGGCTTCTTCGGCCTTTTTCATTTCTTCAGTTTCTTCTGCCATTTTTTACCTTGTTTTCTTCTTCTAAATTCTTGATGCCAGAAGCCTTTTCGACATGCTTTTAAATGAAAAGAATGTTCTTTACAGAAGGCTTTCCGAGCAATAAATTACACTTGTCAATAATAGCTTTTTTCTGCAAGAAAAGTTCCTGTTTCCACGCGGAACTGTCGCACTTTAGCGTCAAAATATTGCGCTCGAATTTAACGATTTGAACATGCGGTTTTATGAGAGAACCCACTATGTTTTCGAGGTTGTTTTCTAGCTTTTCGAACGCCATTTCGTCGGAAAGATGAGTCTTGTCTAAAAGCATTTGCAACAACACACTGATGTCTTCAGGGTCTTTCCCGCAGATGGGCTTGCCGCGCCTTTTCCGGTAAGGTGTATCCATTACAGCAACAGGAGCTTCGAAAGAACGAATCCGCCGATAAGGATGCTTGTCATGCCGGCGACAACGGTGGCCTTGGTGTTCTTGCCCACGCCTTCGGCGCCGCTATGGGTCGTGTACCCGAAGAAACATGCGTAGCTGGCGATAAAGTAGCCGTAGAGGGTTGCCTTAATCAGGCCCACGACCAGGTCCCAGTCGCGGTAGAACATACGGACTCCGTAGAAGAACACGGAGAACGAAACATCCTTGTAGAGGTGCGCCACTTCGTAGCCGCCGACGATACCGATAAAGATACTGATAATCGTGAGTGTCGGGAGCATAATGACTGTCGCAATCAGGCGCGGCGCTAGCAAAAACTTGTAGGGACTTAGACCTAATACTTTGTATGCATCGAGCTGCTCGGTCACGGCCATGGTACCAAGTTCCGAACACATGGAAGCCCCGATGCGGCCCGCAAGCACCATCGCGGTAAGGATCGGGCAAAGTTCCACCATCACCGACTTGCCGACCGCCATGCCCACGAACATCAGCGGAATGATATCTGCAAATTGGTATGCCAGCTGCCATGCCATGATGGCGCCGGTTGCCAAGGATGCCGCCACCACTACGGGAATGCTGGTGAGGCCCACGTGCTGCATCTGCTCGACCGTCGTGTGGAAGTTGCTGAATGCACCGGGAATGCTCTTGAACAACATCCACACGAAGTGCAGGTAACTTGCCACCGTACGCAGAAACTTCCGGATAAACTTACCCAGACTTTCTGCGATCCTGTTCATGATGGTAATCAAGGATCAGCCCTACTTCTTCTTGGAATCCTTGGTGTTTTTCTTGGCTCTCTTGTCCGGGGCGCTGATGGCCTTCTTGTAAAGGTTCATGTCGCTCAGGTACTTGATGGCCTCGTTCAGCTGCTTGTCCTGCTTCAGGGAGAAAGCCGTGCTGACGGAGTCATTGAGGAATGCCGTCAAAAGTTCGCGCTTGATGCCGTCCTTGATGTACTGCTTGTTCTCTTCGAACTGGGCGTTGCGGTTATTTTCAAGGGCGCTGCGCATGTCGGCAAGTCGCTGTGCAAGAACGGAGTCGCTCACGGTCTTTGCACTGTCGCCCATGTAGTTCTGCTCGCGGATGATGCTCTTTTCAAGCTGGTCCACGCCTACCAGAGCGTTGCTCTTTACCTTGGTGAAGTTCGTGTCCTTCATGCAGAAGTCGCGGAACTGCGTGAACAGGCTGTCGGGGACTTCCCAGTTGGCGTCCATCTTCACACCAGCCTTTTCGAGATCCGGACGGATCTTGACGGCGAACTTGAAGTACATGGCCATACGTTCCTGAACCTGCACCACCCAGGGCATCGGGGCGAGTTCCACTTCCACGTCGGGAGTAATGCCGCCGCTACCGAACATCATGCGACCGTTGTGCGTGTAGAAGGTGTCGACCTTGGCGGTATCCTTTTGTGTGGAATCGGCCTTTTCGTCGCCATTTTCTTCGGCAGCGTATTCCTCTTCCATGAGCTTAAGGCCCTTGATGCCATTTTCAGGCTTGTTGATGCAGCGGCCGAAAGGCAGGTAGTAGAAGGCCGTGGTGAGCTTCAAGGCGTTCCCCTGGTTGTCCAGCGGGAAAATCGTCTGTACGGAGCCCTTACCGAACGAAGTCTTACCGATAATCAAGGCGCGGTCCCAGTCCTGGAGGGCGCCCGATACAATTTCGGCGGCACTGGCGGAACCCTGATTCAAAAGGACGACCATGGGCACGTCGGGCTTGACAATGCCGTTCCTGCGGGCGTGGCTTTCGGTCTTCTGGGTGCGGCCGCGGGTGCTTACGATGACGTTCCCCTGTTTCAGGAACAGTTCACTGATTTCAATAGCCTGGTTCAGGAGTCCGCCCGGGTTGTAGCGCATGTCGAGGATGATTTTCTTCATGCCCTGTTTCTGAAGTTCCCTGAGGGCGTTTTCCACATCGCTCGTGGTCTTGTCGCTAAAGGTGGCAAGCTTGATGTAGCCGATGTCCTTGGAAACCATACCGTAGTAGGGCACGGCGTGCACGATAATCTCGGCGCGGGTGATGGTGAAGTCCATCAGGTCGGGGACGCCTTCGCGTTCGATAGATACGGTCACGTCGGTACCGATCTTGCCGCGGAGCTTGTTCACGGCTTCGTCGAGGGTGAGGCCCTTGGTGTCCTTGCCGTCGATTTTGCGGATGCGGTCACCGGCGCGGATGCCGAGACGGAAGGCCGGCGTACCGGACAAGGGCGAAATCACGGTCAGGATATTGTCGCGGAGGCTGATGGTAATGCCTACGCCGCCGAACTTTCCTTCCATCGAGACTTTCAGGCTTTCGTAGTCCTTCGGGGAGAAAACGGTCGTGTGCGGGTCCAGAATGTTACGGATGCCATTGAGGGCGGCATCGGTCAGTTCGGTCGGATCCACGTCTTCTACGTACTTGCGGTTGACTTCGGAAAGCACCTTGTTCAGGCGCGAGACTTCGTTGTAGAAGTCGCCCGGGGCGTCCTTCTTGTCTTTAGCCGCGAAAGGGCTTGTCGTAAGGCACAGGGCCGAAAGTCCTGCTACAAAAAGAGTGCGAAAGTTCAGCATATTGAAATTCATGCCCTAAAAATACAATTTGATTCGTTTGTCGGGGCGACCCAAACGGGGAAAAACGGAAAAAACCGGCCTTTTGGCCGGTTTTTAATATTAAGGAGAGAGAGAAAAAAGGTCAAAGTTAGGCGGCGTCGTTCAGGACGCGGGTCAGCTGCTCGTTACGGAGCTTTTCCAGAGCGGAATCCTTGAGCTGGCGGGTGCGTTCCTTGGAGAGGCCGATCATCGGGGCGATTTCCTTCAGGTTCAGGTCGGAATCCATCTTGAAGCCGAAATAGAGCTTGATGATTTCCTTTTCCTGTTCAGAGAGGCTGTTGTCCATCGCCTTGTCAAAAAGCTTGTTGCGGTTGTGCTGTTCGGCGAGATCGTCGGTGCGGAATTCCGCTGCGGCAATGGTGTCGCCGAGGGTCATGTCGCCATCTTCGCCAACCGGGGCGTCGAGCGACGTAGACTTGTTGCCCATCATCAGAATCTTTTCGATGTCGTCGGCTTTGTACTTGCTGACGCCTTCGAGGCTCTTCGGGTCAAGCATGAGACCGCCACCTACGACCTGGTGCATCTGGCCGCCCTTCTTGGCGAAACGGCGGAGAACGAGTTCCTTTTCGGCGCTGATGCGTACCAGGCGGCCGCGTTCTGCGATGGCGCGGGTGATGTTCTGGCGAACCCACCAAACGGCATAGCTGATAAACTTGATTTTCTGGTTCTGGTCAAAGCGGCGTGCAGCTTCGATGAGGCCCATATTGCCTTCGTTGATGAGCTCGTTCACGTCGAGGCCCTGACCCTTGTAAAGGTTTGCGATGTTTACCACAAAGCGGAGGTTGCTTTTGACGAGCAGGTCCATGGCTTCGCGGCTGCCTTCACGCACTTTCTGCAGAAGGACTTTTTCTTGTTCCTTGGTAAGCAGCGGATATTTAGAAATATCGTTCAGATACTGGAAATAAACATCCCTGTCATCACGAACGTGCGTATTCTTTGTCATATCTACCTCGTTGCTTGTTGATTTGTTTACGTTCGTAAATCTACCTCCTTTTCTATTTTAAAGTGTCATAGATTACGCTTTACTTCGCAAAAGTTTTTTGTGAATTTCGTCAAAGAAAACGGCACTTTTGTCACGTTTTTGTCATAAGGGGCTTTTTTTTGCTCAAATAAGGGCTATTTTTGTACCCAGAGAGACACTTTTATGACAAAAGACAACCAAAATTCCCAAGAAAAATGCTGCGCGTCAATACTCGAGCGAGTGAAACCCTTTTTTAGCAATCTGAGAATGTGGCTTGCCGAATTGCAGGAAGCTCAGTTTGATCGTGGCGAACGCGAGATTGTCGCCCTGATCGAGGACGAAAGCATCATGCATTATCCGGTGCCGTCTTATGCGGTGTCGATTCTGGTCTGGTTCTTTATCCTGATCTTCCCGCTGATTTTGATTCTTGATCCGACGGCTCCCATGGCAAACGAGTTTGACTTGTGGAACATGGTGAGCTTCTATGTGCCGCTCCTTGCGACCATGATTATCTTTTTTGTGAACCTGCGCATCTTGGTTCCGAAACTTTTTTTCCGAAAAAAATACTTGGCTTATTTCTTGTGCAACGCCTTGCTTTTGGTCATTGGCATCGCCTGTAGGGAATTTGTCGTTTTCCTGGTGACCAAAAATCCTGCCGAGACATTGTCGGACTTTTTTGCCATATATTGTTTCAGGGCTGTCCGGGGACATTTTTCGATTTGGACTACAGTCAGTTTCTTCTTGATATTGAGTTTTGTATGCTTGATTTGCATTGCCATTGTTTTTGCGAGCCGTTCGATCATGAGGGCTTTTGTGATGCGCGAAAAACGTCGTACCGAAATGGCGTACGAACTCACCTTCTTGAAACAGCAACTGAGTCCGCACTTTTTGTTCAATACCTTGAACAACATAACGAGCCTGATTCGGATTGATCCGTCGCTTGCCGAAAAGAGCATGACGGAACTTTCGCAGTTGCTCCGTATGATGCTCTACCAGACGGCGGACCAGTACATTTCGGTGAAAGAGGATGTCGAAATCCTAGGGAAATATGCCGACCTGGAAAAGTTGAGGCTCGATGAGAACTTTGACTTGAAGTTTGAAGTTCGTCTGGAAAATCCGCAGACGAAGGTGGCTCCGCTCGTGATGATGCCCTTGATGGAAAACGCGATGAAGCATTGCGTGAATCCCGACGGCAAGAGCTTTGCACATATCTTTATTGAACAAAAGGATGATGTGCTTTATTTCAGGGCCGAGAACAGCAACTTCCCGCGGAAGAGCAAATCCAAGTCAAGTGGCCTTGGGCTTGCGACGTTCCAAAAGAGGCTGGAGCTTATGTATAAGGACCGCTATACCTACACAACGAAGGTTGAAGACGGCGTATATATAAGTGAACTTAAGGTGAAACTTGAAAATTAACTTTTTTGAAAAAATTTGACGTAACCTCTTTACAAGGATTTTTTCTTTAACTATAATTTTGTACGGAGCAAAAAATTTATTAGATACATCCATACGCCATGGGTGTATTTTTTTTTGTTTTAGGCTCTATTGGTATATGGCTTGGTAGATTTTGCATGGCGGCGGGTGCCGTCGTGTTCTGATAACATTATAAAGTTGGAGGTCCTATGAAAAATAGGATGTCAAGGTGTGCAGCCTTGATGGGGACCGTATTGTCCCTTTCGAGTTATGCGCAAGTGTGTCAAGAAATCTCGCTGTATAAGAATGGCGAATCGGGTAAGATGGAAACCGCGGGGATGACGTTCCCGGAAGCGCCGGAATGGAGCGCCAACTGGGGCGAAATGGAGGCGCTTACCCCGCCTTATATTCGCTGGTCCGGGATGAAGGATAAGGCGGGGGACTGGACGGGCGCACTGTCGCTTGATAAGTTGCCTGCGACCGTCCAGGGCGGGAACCTTTCCCTTAAGGTTCGCGTAACGCAGAAGGCGAAATTCGGCATCTGGCTTGCGGGAAATTTCGGAAACAGCGGCGTTTCGTTCTACAATCTTGAGCCGAATCGTACCTATTCCCTGACGGCTCCGGTGGAATCACTTCTTGGCCAAGGCATGGCCCGCGTCGAAAAGGTAGGGGTCGGACTCTTCGATGTGCCGGCGCATCAGTATACGACAGTATTCGTGGATGATATTGCCCTCAGCTGTGGAATTTCGGATGGAGGAAATGCCGACGCTCCGAACGCGGAATATGCTTATCCGTTCAGCGACATTTCTCCTGAAAAGAGTGCTCGCGTCCCCAAGTTTATGGAGTCGAAAGTTTCCGAGACAACTGCAGAGTATTCTGCAGAAGACCGCTCTAAATTGAGAAACTTGACAAATGCCATGTTTGTCTTGAGTGAAGAAGAACATCATCAAATAGAGGCCTTTGTGCATAAGGAAAACTTGACCGCACAGGAGTCGCGCAAGGGTTGGTTCCGTAGCATGTTCTTTGTTGAAAGAAATCGATTGAAGGACAGTTCTATTGCAAATCCCAAGGCGCTTTTCTATGAAGCCGAAATCTTTGCGGCAGGAACGGATGATCGCGCCATGCCTCTGTTGCTGGGCAATGTGGATTACGCTTACCGAGTTTGCGCGGATACCGCTTGCGAAACAAGTCAGCTGAAGAATTCTCGTGTTCTGCTTGCGGGCCTGCCTTCGGAAAATGTCGGCGGCTCCAGACTGAAACTATTCTACGATCCTTATTTTGTGAGCACGAACAGGAAAACGCTGCCCAAGGTGGAAATATGGTCGGGCAACCAGTGGAAGATTCTTGAACCGAAAAGTGAAATGGAGCTGGAGTTCGAATCGGCTGGTCTCCAGAAGATTCGCCTTAAGCTGACGGAAGGCGGATTGACCGTTAATCAGAATATCTTTGTGGAGGTAAAGTAATGAAGTTCCTGAGTATCCTTATTATGTGCCTGATGGCATCTACATCTGTTTTTGCAAGAAATTATACTGTCAAGTTTGCTAAATCGGCTGACCAGATCTTGTGCGCGAGGGAAACTTCTACTGCAAGGTACGTCGATGCCTCTGGTGCGTTTTGCAACGTTCAGATGACTCAAAACGTTCGAATCCGCGTCTACGAACCGCAAGGGAGTAGTTCTGCCAAGTACGGCTTTGCCTTGGATAGGCCGTTCTTTATTTTGGACGGGATTTATCTTGACTTAAGGGGTTTGCGCACCTTGGACGCGTTCGAAAAGGAAGTCAATGGAATCGGCCTCACCAACATTCTTTCGGAATTGGGGTACACGCCGATTTTAGTGCAGTTCCACGAAACGGTGAGGCGTTCGCTCGAAGAGAATGCGGCAGATTTCTCGAGGCTTCTCCAGTTCTTGAATAATAATAGCCTTATTGATTTTGTTAATAAACAGGAGGGCTTCGTCGTGATGGGGATTAGCCAAGGTGGGGTTCTCGGACGCTATGGAGCGTATCTTTACGATACGAAACGAGCGAAAACGGATGCTCCCATAAAGCTTTATGCCTCGCTGGATTCTCCCCATCAGGGAGCTGTGTTGCCACTGTCTCTTTACTATACGATTAATTTCTGGGCGAAAGAAGGCGGGTCTGCTGAAGCGGAGGCTTTCCGGGACTTGATTGATGGACCTGGTGCGAGCGGCTTGCTGCTGTATGACTATGTTGAAAAGGACGGAAGGAGAGAATATTTTAAGAATATATCTTCGGAAAGGTTCCTTTTTGGGGAATACCGCAAGGCTGCAGAATATAAGGGTTTTCCGTCAGTCCTGGTTGCGCAGGGACAGCTGAAGGGTAATCTTGTCGAAGGAAATCTAAATTATTTTAAATTGAATCGCGCGGCTTCTAAGGCTTCGGTCGTAATGGGGCGCGCCATTAGCGAAATGGGGTATTCTCCGGATAATTCTGCAAGAATTGCTTATAACAGGGCCTACAAGAAAATGGATTACGATCGTAAACGCCAAGAAAATCAGGCGTCCTTGTATGATTTTGTTCAGGGAAGTACATATCCTTTTGCGGAAACGATGTATAACAGCTTGCTCTCCGGAATGGAAAGTGCGATTCCGCCTAGTATGCAGGTGAGCGTAGGGCTTTTCTCGGTGGGATTGTCCACAAACTGGGACGAAAACCAGCTTAATCAGAAAAACAGCACCTTTATTCCTACGGCAAGTGCGATGGATATGAAATGCGATGGAACTCTCGCCATCGACAAACCATGTGCGTTTCATCAAACTTCGGACGGATTCCCGTTTACGAATCCGGGAAACCGTAGCACGGCCAAGGCTGCCTACGCGGTCGATCCGACGCATCCGCGCTATAACGAGCCGATGAGTGGTCGTCATGTAGAATTGCCCGACGGATCAAATGCAAATGTTGCAGATGGAATGCGAGTGGACTTGTGGCGCCTGCTTTGCGAACTCGCAAATCAAGACTATGATTCAACATATAGGGCTTTCCGAAACGAAAAATTGGCGGGGCACTTCGTTCCTGGCACGAACTGTATGGACCCGTCTAAAATTCCGCATCTCTTGAGTACGCTAGGAAGTGTCCAAAGGACAGCGCCCGGCTATAGTCGATATATGTATGAGCAAACGGCTTCTGAATTAAATGACTTGGTCTCGTTCAGCGTTCCTGCGGGTTGGCACAAGGTGAGCCTGCATGACAACGGGGCGAGCATTCCGTCTGCTTCTGTCATTGAAGTTGAAATTAAGGTAAATCAATCCAAGGGAAATTGGATGAAGGCGGAACTCATGCTCTACAAGAGCAGGAACGGGGGTGGTCAGCTTCAGCTGAAAGAAATAGATGTTCCTTTGGATGGCA
>Ga0247610_10006769_pt1 | contig 11860 bp, 14 predicted proteins | sample 174DNAGHGhighgp2_FD_193483 | JGI IMG/M metagenome (GOLD analysis project Ga0247610, IMG submission 193483) | Sheep rumen microbial communities from Palmerston North, Manawatu-Wanganui, New Zealand - 1742 DNA GHGhigh gp2 | ecosystem: Host-associated > Mammals > Digestive system > Stomach > Rumen...
ACTTCAAAAACCGATCAGAATCCTGTTGCGGTGAAGTTTGCTGCCAAGTATCGAGTGGCAAAGATGCAGATTACAACGGATGGACAGCAGGCTGTCGACTCGAAAGAGAAAACCGATTATCGCAATTGTACGATTAAAATAGAGAGTGATACGGCAGCATGGAACTACGAGGGCCGTGGACGTATACGCGGCAGAGGCAATTCTACATGGCTCTGGTATCCCAAGAAACCATACCGTATTAAACTCGACGAAAAGGCATCTGTACTTGGTCTTGATGCTAATAAAGACTGGGTGCTGCTGGCCAACTATCGCGACCCAACCCATCTGATGAACACCTTTGTGTTCGAGATGGGGCATGGGTTGAATATGCCATTTACCAATCATACACGCTATGTAGAGGTTACGCTTAATAGCGATTATATCGGTCTGTATCAGTTGACGGAGCAGATAGAAGTAGGAAAGAGTCGTGTGGATATTGGTAAGAAGAAAGGATGGTTGCTGTCGCTCGATGTCGACGACGGCCCTGCAGAGGCTCCAACCGCAGGCGACAATTTCTGGTCGCAGGTATACCGTATGCCAGTATGTGTAAAGAGTCCTGAATCTGAGGATTATGCTACCCCCGAAACCCTATTAGATGATGCAAAACAGGCACTTGGCGACCTTGAAAACGTAATACATAGTCACGACTACGAAGCACTAAAGAAGGTGATGAATGTGCAGTCGATGATTGACTATCTGCTGATTCAGGAGTACGTTTACAATGTCGAAGTGGCCGCACCACGCAGCATCTATCTTCATAAGGATAAAGGTGATGCCCTCTGGACCTTCGGCCCTCTTTGGGACTTTGATGCTGGATTCGACTTCGACTGGGGACATATGTACGATGGACACGGATATTTCGCTGATTATCGCGAGACGGTGCTCGGTACCGATCCTGCCAGGCACATCAGTAATTACGACTATGTATCAAGTTTCTTCACCGATATGTGGAAGAACAAGGAGTTTGTTAGTGATGTCAAAGCACGCTGGAAGCAGATACGTCCTCGTGTCATCAGCGAGTTCTGGGCAGAGACCAAGCGCTATGCCGATGCTGCTGCCGAGGCGATGGAGCGCGATGCTAAGCGCTGGCCCATCGACAGGAAACACGCTACAGAAATCAATCGAATGGAGAAATGGCTCAACTCAAGAGCTGTTTATATGGACAATATTGTAAGCAACTATCCAAGTGGAAACTGATATGAAACGAATAATACTATTGGCATCGTGCGTATTTGCAAGCTATACAGCATTGCACGCCCAGAAGAAGATATACATCCCTGAGGATCTGCGAAAGATGAATTTGCAGGCTGATACCTCACAGTGGTCGTTTAAACGTAGTATCGAGACCGATGACTTGATATTGATGTGGGAGCGAGGTTTTGGCAGCGATACAAGCAATCCGCCGATGCTTGAGGGCAAACCTATGAGTTTCAACCTCACTAATTTACGTGACCGTGTACAGGAGTTCTATCATTTTTTCCGTGATACATTGGCTTTTACCCGACCAGGGTCGAAAGCCGATAAATACAAGATGATGGTGATGGTTAATTACTCGCTCGACGGTACGGCCTATGGTGGCACCTACGATAACTTTATTGGTGCTCTCTGGGTGGCTCCCAATCGCATACAGGACACTAAGATGAACTGTATGGCTCACGAACTGGGACACTCGTTCCAGCTACAGATACCTGCCGATAGTGTAGGTGACGCATGGGGAGGCTCAGGTTTCTTCGAGATGACATCGCAGTGGATGCTGTGGCAGGTAAATCCCGACTGGCTCACTGACGAGAATTACCATTTCGAGGCATTCAAGCAGCTCACCCACAAGGCCTATCTGCATCTCGATAATATCTATCACTCGCCCTTTGTTATCCAGTGGTGGAGCGATTTGCACGGGCGCAAGTCGATAGCCGAACTGTATCGTCAGGGTAGGATAGGCGAGGATCCTGTGATGACCTATAAGCGCATGTACAATATGAGTCAAAAGCAGTTCTGCGACGAGATGTTCCGCGGCTATCAGCATCTGGTAAACTTCGATTTCAACCATGCACGTAAAGAGACCCGCCAATATGCCTGCACATTCGATACCGAACTTGAAGGCGGAAAGTGGCTGCGCCCCAAGAACTATCCTGAGGAATACGGATTCAACGCCATCAAACTAGATGATAAGGTAAACCTTAATGCCAGAAAGTTCAGACTGAATTTACAGGGCGATAACCTGCGTTATGGTTTTGTAGGCATAACTACCGATGGCCAGTCGGTATATAGCAATGTGAATGCCACAGAGTTCGTCGTACCAAAATCAAAACGCCTTTCTCACCTCTATCTCATTGTGATGGGAGCTCCTTTGCAGCACCATCAGATACCGATGCCTACCGACGAAAATTATAAAAATCCACAAAATCTTTTGGTGTTTCCATATAGTTTTCGTATTTTTGCCACCCGATGAGAAATATATTGCTACTGATGGTGTGTTTGCTTGGTATTCTGACTTCAGAAGCCAAAGCCGACTATAGTTTCCGCAATCTGACCATGAACGATGGTTTAACGGCTAACGCAGTACGCAATATAGTTCAAGATAAGAATGGTTACATCTGGTTTGGTACCGACAATGGCTTATGTCGTTATAACGGTAGGCAAATGGTTCCTTTCCGTATTACAGAACTCGGCATCAATCAGTATATCTCAGCCCTGCTATCATCCGAAAACGGTTTGTATGTTGGCACTGATAAAGGCGTTTTCTTTATCAATTTCGAACTTCAAAAGTACGAAAGGCTATCTATGGATATTAATTCCACGGTGACTTATCTCTCGTTCGATAAGGATGGTGCATTGTGGGTGTCTGTAATGGGGCAGGGAGTTTGGCAGTATGTGTTTAAAACTGGTCAGACAAAGCATTACGACATTAATGAAATACAGAATGCTGTGGCTCAGGTGTTGGTAGACAACAATAACCAGGTGTGGGCTGTAACCAACTTGGCAACGCCATCAGTTTATCGCCTGAACCGTTTGCATAATCAGTTTGAACCGGTTAGTCTTAGTTTTCCTTCCATGTATAACTCGCTCCGCATGCTACAAACCAAAGATGGTAGGATGTGGCTTGGAACGTGGGAGCAGGGGCTGTTGCTGATGCATAGCGACGGTCGGGTAGAGCAGGTGCTTAATCCGCAATCGTCGAAGGTTGGCTGGCACATACATACCCTGTATGAAAAGACCGATGGGAACATCTGTATAGGTTGCGACGATGGTATGATAATACTGAATACCAAAACGCGGGAGTGGCAAAAGTATGGCGATCGATTTGTGTATGCCATCACTACCGATACCGAGGGCGGCATGTGGATAGGTACATTCTATAACGGTGTGAGATATGTCTCGCCTGTAGGCAAGCGATTTGACGGCTTTTCGATGGCCGATGGGCTTACAGGCAATGTTATTTCGCGCTTTTGCGAGGACCGTCAGGGGCGTGTGTGGGTTGGTAGCGACGATGGCGGACTGATGTGCTACTCGCCTAAGGAGCAGCGTTTTGTCGGCTATCCTCATCAGGATGTGTTGTCAAAGCGCAATGTGCATGCTCTTACTCTTGATAGCGATAATAACCTGTGGATAGGCACATATACCGATGGCGTAATGGTATTAAACCTGGCAACTGGCCAACTGCGACAATACACACAGACATCGGCTGTTAATAGTTTGGATAACTCCAGTTCCTATGCCATTCATCTTGATAAGCATGACCGTATATGGGTGGCTACGATGGAGGGCTTGAATCTCTACGATAAGAAGCAGGATGCGTTTGTGCGTGTAGGCAAGACCCACGCCATCACCATCGATATCGATGAGGATAAGGAGGGTAACCTGTGGCTTGCTTCGCAGGGCGAAGGCCTGTGGCTTTATAACAGCAAAAGCCGTAAACTAAAGAACTATCGTACTGAAGATGCCACTGATGTCACGGCTTTGCCCGATAATCAGGTTAACTGCTGTATGATTGATCAGAGTGGCAAAATGTGGATAGGTACATTTGCCGGTCTATGCGTGTACGATAAGCAGCATGATAACTTCCGTCGTATCCCGCTAGATGTGCCCAGCCAGAATATTCTCAGTGTGATTGAGGATAACGGAGCTTTGTGGATTGCAACCGACAGAGGCATTGTAAAGTATGCACCTGAAGAGGGAGTACAGCGGTTTACGCTACACGACGGTCTGGTTTGCGAGCAGTTCCAACCCAACAGCGGGATGAAAGCTAGCGACGGGCGCGTTTATTTCGGAACAACAAACGGATTCAACAGCTTCTATCCCTTCCAAATTAAGGCCAACAGCGTGATGCCTCCAGTATATGTTACTTCACTAGAGATACTGAATCGCGAGGAGCGAAATGCCGAAGGGCAGCCCATCGACCTGACACTGGCCAAGGAGATTACCATTGGCTATAGCGACTCGAAGATGATTACCTTGTCGTTTGCATCGCTTAGCTATTGCTCGCCCGAGAAGATACAGTATGCCTATATGCTCGAAGGTTTCGACCGCGATTGGAACTACGTGGGTAATCAGAATCGTGCCACCTATACCAATCTGCCTGCAGGCACCTATACCTTCCGCGTAAAAGCCACCAACAACGATGGTATCTGGTCGGACAACGAGGCTGAACTCAAAATAATAGTGGAGCCACCGTTCTGGTGGAGTTGGTATGCTAAACTATTCTATCTGTTACTTATGGTAGCAGTCGTTTACTATTATGTGCAGATGCGACTTAAACGAGCCGAGCGCCAGCACCAGCATGAATTGCAGCTATTGAACGAACAGAAAGAGAAAGAGGTACGCGAGGCACGACTGAACTTCTTTACGATGATTGCCCACGAGATTCGTACCCCGGTGTCGCTGATTATCGGCCCCTTGGAGAAATTGATGAAGCAAGGCTCCCCAACGGCCGACTTGAAGGTTATCGACCGCAATGCCCACCGCCTGCTGGAGTTGGTAAACCAGTTGCTCGACTTCCGCAAGGTAGAACAGCAGAGCCTGGTAATGCACTTTGCCCCGCACAATATCTACCAGTTGATGGTGTCGGTTAGCGAGCGTTTTGCACCCACCTTCGAGCAGAATGGTAAACAGTTCACTGTCATCTATCCCGATGAGCACTTCACTGCCATTGTCGACAAAGAGGCTATCATTAAGACCGTCAGCAACTTGCTTACCAATGCTAATAAATACACCAAAAATCAAGTGCAACTATCGTGTGTCGAAGATCTTGATGGCGAGCATTTCCGCATCAGCGTGAGCGATAATGGTGTGGGTATCCGCGAGGAGGATCGCCAGCGCATCTTCCAACCTTTCTTCCAGGCCGAGGGTAATAAGCCTGGTACTGGCATAGGACTGAACATAGTGAAGAATATCGTCGATCAGCACCACGGCGATATTAGTGTAGAGTCAGAATTAGGCGTAGGCAGTACCTTCACCATTGTTCTGCCCGTAAGCCAGACAGAAACAGAAAATATTGAGCCCGAAAAGTCGTCAGCCCCCACGATCATCGACGATCACTCCGCCCCAGCCCTGTCACTCGACACTGCTATTCACCATCACCCTTCACCTATTACCCAACACCAGACAATGTTAATTGTCGACGACTCTGAAGATATGCGCCAGTTCCTCGAAAGCAGCTTCAGTGATAATTATGCCATCGTGACCGCGGGCGATGGTATCGAGGCACTCCACCTGTTGCAACAGCATCAGATAAGCATCATCATTAGCGATTGGATGATGCCACGAATGGATGGTGCCGAATTCTGTCGTCGCGTACGTCAGAATCCGCTCACAAGTCATATTCCTTTTGTGATGCTTACTGCCAAGACCGACGACGATTCTAAGGTAGAGGGTATGGACGTTGGTGCCGATACTTACATCGAAAAGCCTTTCTCGGTGCAGTATCTCGAAGCCTGTATCCGCAACATCCTGCAAATACGTCGCCAGCTGATGGAGAAATTCTCTACTCAGCCGCTTGAACCCGTTACCGAGATAGCGCAGAACCCTACCGACAACGAGTTCCTCACCAAGATGAACCGTATTATTGAGGAGAACTTCTCCAATTCTGAATTAAATGTTGATTTCCTCGCTGAGCGTCTCAATATCAGTCGTAGCGGTCTGTTTGCAAAAATCAAGACTCTGGCCGATGTAACGCCCAACGAGATGATACAGATTGTGCGCCTGAAGCGTGCCGCCCAACTGCTGCACGAGGGTGGACACATGGTTAGCGAGGTAGGATATATGGTAGGATTCTCCAATCCCTCATATTTCTCAAAGTGCTTCCAAAAGCAATTCGGCATCCGTCCTGCCGATTATATGAAAAAAACAAATGAAAAATAATAATGATCAGATGCATGATGCTTATTTAGTATGCGTACACCAGTCCGTATTTCTGGTGCAGCAGGCGCAGTGTGCCGTCCGATTTCATCTGGCTTATCACGTCGTTCACCAGTTGTAGCAGGTCGTCCTGCCCCTTGCGCATCAGCACACCTATCTCGCCGTGAGTAAACGGTTCGTTCAGTAGCGGTGCAGCCAGTCGGGTGTCCTCCTTAATATAATAAGGTGCCTCGGTTATTTCCGTTATCATTATGTCGGCCTCGTTTTCGGCTATCATCGATGGTATCTCTTCGTTCTTCTGATGTACTATTATTGTGGCGTGCGTCAGGTTAGCGTTGGCAAACTTCTCGTTAAGTCCGCCCGGGTTCACCATCACTCTCACTTCGGGCTTGTCGATGTCGGCCAGCGACTTGTAGCGGTCAGCCTCTGTAGCGCGGCACAGGATGGTCTTGCCATTAGCCAGATATCCGTCGCTCATCAGCATCGTCTCGCGGCGTGCGTCGGTGATGGTTATGCCGCCAATGGCCAGGTCGAATGTCTGCGGCTCGGCCTGTACATCTGCCGACAGGGTAGGCCACGATGTCTGTACAAACTCTATGCCAACCCCCAGTCGCTCGGCTATCACGCCAGCCACCTCTATGCCGAATCCCCAGTAAGTGCCATCGGCTTCCCTGAATGACAGCGGACGATAGTCCCCTGTAGTTCCGATAAGGATAGTACCCCGCTCCTGTATCCGAGCGATGGAAGGCTGACTGACTACGATGGCATTATCATCGATAGCCGTACACGAGGCTAGTGCGAGCATACTTACACTGTAAAAACTCAGTACGGCGACAAACGCCCATTGCATTATCTTTTTCATACTGGTATAGAATAATTAATTTGCATGCAAAAATAGGCATTTCTTTCGAAGAATCAAAAGAAATACCTAATTATTTGCAAATCATGTTACAATATCCGCCAGGCGCGGAGGAGCCTGTTTGCATATATATCAAAACTTTTTTCGCCAATTATCACAACTATTCCGAAAAAAAACGTATCTCTGAGGCTTCGCCTCGAAGATAGGCTGCATCTCGGAAATAAAAATAAATCGCGATTTATTTTGTATTTCACTCGATTTGCACTATCTTTGCACCCAGAACATGTAAACAACAACGATTATGGGCGTAAAATTCGACAGCGAGCAGCAGCGGTTCGTGTTCGACTTTGAACACGACGGACAGGGCGACATCGTCAGTCTGACTGGCGAGGGCTATCAGGTGGAGGCCTTCGGCAAGTGCTTCTACTACGGCTATGAGTTTGGCGACGAGGTGGACGGCAGCGTACGCTCGGCATTTATCAAGTACGTCAAGTTTAGCCAGCGCCTGCAGGACGACCCTAACCTGACGCAGTTCATCCAGAAGGCTGTGAACAACCTGAACCGCCAGATCAACCTCTACGACTACGATCTCGTAGTGATGCCGCAGTCGTCGAGCCGCGTCAACAACTACATGTTGCGCTACATCTACCGTTTCGCCCAACCCACGCTGCGCAAGATGGAGCTGGTGAAGAACCTGCCCGCCAATATTTCCTTCGACATGGATGCCTTCACCGAGGCTTATCTCGACGATGTACTTGAGAACGGACGTCCCCGTTACACCGAGGCTCAGAAGGAGGAGGTTCGCCAGCAGATTGGCCACATGCTCGACCTTATTCATCAGAAGGACTACTTCACCATCGCCAAGGACGTGAAGAAGAGCCGCTTCCGCCCCTACATGACACAATTCCTACGGTTTGCCAACAAGACCGACGAGGAACTATGCCAGACGATACGTCAGCAGAACGTGCTGGTCATCGACGACGTCACCACCAGCGGTTCCACCTTAGGCGAGGTGCTGCGTTCGCTGCGCATCCTGAACGAGGACAACCGCATCACCATCTTCAGCCTAATAGGTCGTAGCGACCTTATGGCCGATGCTGTTATCTAGTATACGGGAATTTTTTTGCCGCAAAACCCTTGCAAGTTTCAAATATTCATCGTATCTTTGCACCCAAAACGTATAAACAACGACGATTATGGCAAGCGAAGACATCGCAAGGAAATGGTTCGAGCAGGTGGACGAGGACATCGATACCGCCGAGGCCCTCTTCAAGACGGGGCACTGGCTTTATATCGGATTCCTTTGTCATCAGGCCGTTGAGAAACTCATCAAGGGCTACTGGTTGGCTAGCCGCGATGACGAGCCCATTTACCTGCATAATCACTTCAGGCTGCTGGAAGGCTGTGGCCTGAAAGACCAACTGAGCGATACACAGCGGCGCTTCATAGAGATTATGTCGCCCATGTACATCGCCGGCCGCTATCCTGAATACAAGAGTCAGGTGGCGCGTATGCTCAACGAAAAAGGCAGTGCCTATCTTATCGACGAAACCAAAAAGTTTAAGCAATGGATACTCCAAAAGTGCTCACCCGAGACGAGGCCCTAAGCCTTGTCAGACGATACAAAGAAGTGATTTCGGCGCGGTTCGACTGCGAGCCACGGGTCTATCTCTTCGGTTCCTACTCTAAGGGCACAGCCAATCCCTGGAGCGACATCGACGTGGCCGTCATCCTGCCCAGCCTGAAAGACGAGGACTGGCTGGAGCTATCGGCCGATCTATGGCACGATGTAGACAAAGTCAGTCTACTCATTGAACCAGTATTGATGTCGGAAGATGAAGACACCTTGCTATACCGCGACGTGATGCGGACTGGCATTGCCGCCTAACACATCAGCGACTTTATTCCCCCTTTAGAATAATGTCCGCCGAGACATCTTGATGATGACCCTCGGCGGTTTTGTTTTCGGCAGGTCTGCCAGGGACCTGTCCCTTGGCAGGTCACCTGGATCACCGAGCAAGAGCTCCGCTCTCCAATCAAATAAACAATGTTTTTGCCGCAAAACCCTTGCAAGTTTCGAAAAATATCGTATCTTTGCACCCAGAACATTTAAACAACGACGATTATGGCATATAGTTTTAAAGACAAGATAGAGTGGACTATAATTTTTGCCACTGAGTTCGGACGACGCTTCGGATTGACGCTCAAGCAGGCGTTTAACTACCTGAGCCGCTTCGGCGCCATTAGGTTTGTCGATGAGCACTACGACTACTGTCACACGCAGTCGTTCCAGTCGATGGTCAGCGACATGGCCGAGTACTGCCACAAGAAAGGAGGCGCGCTCGTATGATTATTGAGCGTGCCATCAAAATCTTGAAGCGACTATGAACGAGAAAGAACAGATGAAACTTGATATGGTGAAGCACCTGGCCCTACGACTGATGGATGCCGACTCTCAGCTCACGATGGAGCAGGCACTGAGCGCTGTTATCAACAGCGACACCTATTTGCGTCTGCAAGACGATGCCACTGGTCTCTACTACCAGAGTCCGGGCTACGTGTACTCATTCCTTGAGAACGAGCTGAAGACTGCAAGAGTTTCTTAGCGTACTTAAAGATGCAGAGTTATGTCAAATAAGGAACATCAGGAGTTTATTGATAAATTGCGTCGTGGTTTAGAGCTGGCAGAGAAAAGAATGCTAGGTCTGCCAGGGACCTGTCCCTTGGCAGGTTCCGTCCGCCAATAAATAGCATCTTTTTCACCCGAAATCCTTGCAATATTAGAAAAATATCGTATCTTTGCATCGTGAAACTCTAAACAACGAGGATTATGGAAGCAACAATACGTAAGACACAGTTTGCCACGCTGGCCATCGGAGCCACGGCACGGCATATGGGCATCACTGCCACAGAACTGCACAACCGCCTCAAGCACCACGGATTGGTGAAGAAGTTGCTTTTCGACTGCTACGATACGCTTCACGCCGAGAGCATCGATGGAGTGGTGTGGAACGTGGAGCAGGCCCTGAAGAACTGGGACGCTAAAGACCAAAAGGAAGGAGGCCAGAGATGAGAGACCAGGTACTTTGGCGCAAAGTGGGTCGCATTGCTGACCTGCTGGCCAAGCGTCTCGACATTGACACCGCACGCGCCCTTGATGTCCTCTACAACTCGCGCACCTACGCTCTGCTCGAAAACCCAGACAGCGGCCTCCAGCTACAGAGCGATGAGTACATTCTCAACGACCTGCTGCGAGAGTTGGAAAGCTAATTCCCGAACTTTATTTCCCCTTTATAACCCCCGCCGAGTTCATCCTTCATTGCGATGAGCTCGGCGGTTTTGTTTTCGGCAGGTCTGCCAGGGACCTGTCCCCTTGACAGGCTAGATAGCATCTTTTTCTGCCTAAACCCTTGCAAGTTTCAAATATTCATCGTATCTTTGCACCCAGAACATGTAAACAACAACGATTATGGAAGCAACGACAACAAGAAGACGGCGCACTACGCACTCCATGAGCTACTATCGTAACCTTGTGAAGGATATGGACGACAGCCAGAAGCTGGAGCTGGTATCAATTATCATTGATAGTATGAAGACCACTAAGGCTGACGACTTGACCATGGAGGAGATGCTCGAAGAGTATCCCTACGGACGACGCTACACCAAGGCCGAGCTAAACGCAATGCTAGACGAGGCCGAGGCCGAGATAGCAGCAGGAAAGGTTATCGATGATGACGACCTGTGGAAAGAAGATGAGGAGGAGTACGAGCGAGAACTGGCAGAGGAACAGAAACTGCAAATGGAAGCCTTATGAGAGTGAAATGGTCTGATCGTGCCAGACGGCAACGTGACGAAGTTGCCAACTATATTCGCCGCGAGTTTGGCGCCAAGCGCAAGTACAAATTCAAGCAGGAGATTCGCGAAACCACCGACCTCCTGAAGCGCAGCCCGGGCATTGGGCAGATTGACCCGCTCTTCGAAGATCGAGCCGCTACCTACCGCAGCGTTATCATCAACGGGCTGAACAAGCTGGTGTACCGCGTTGATGACGACACCATCCATATCGTCGCTTTCTGGGACACGCGCAGGGAGCCGACAGACGAGGCTGCCCAGACAGAGTAGCACCCCGACATTCCACCATGACTTACCCCCGCCGAGACATCTTGATGATGTGCCTCGGCGGTTTTGTTTTCGGCAGGTCTGCCAGGGACCTGTCCCCGTGGCAGGTCGTCAGCACCGCACTGGCCAGAGCGTAAAAGACTGGATCGCCGAGCAAGAGTCCTCCTAGCAAGCCAATAAAGATTGATTTTCCCCCAAAACCCTTGCAATATCCGAAAAATATCGTATCTTTGTCCCCGAAACAATAAACAACAACGATTATGGCATATAGTTTTAAAGAAAAGATGGAGTGGACGATTATCTTTGCCACGGAGTTCGGTCGACGCTTTGGACTTACGCTCAAGCAGGCGTTCAACTACCTGAGCCGCTTCGGCGCCATCAAGTTTGTTGACGAGCACTACGATTACTGCCACACTCAGTCGTTCCAGTCGATGGTCAGTGACATGGCCGAATACTGCCACAGGAAAGGAGGGGCGCTAGTATGATACT
>Ga0247610_10006770_pt1 | contig 11858 bp, 9 predicted proteins | sample 174DNAGHGhighgp2_FD_193483 | JGI IMG/M metagenome (GOLD analysis project Ga0247610, IMG submission 193483) | Sheep rumen microbial communities from Palmerston North, Manawatu-Wanganui, New Zealand - 1742 DNA GHGhigh gp2 | ecosystem: Host-associated > Mammals > Digestive system > Stomach > Rumen ...
CAGGAATAACAGGGATTTAAGGTCCGGATATACGATTCTCCGTAAGCTCGTTAACAAGGGCTTTGTAAAGAATGAAGATACTATCGTAAGTGCACTTATTCAGGTTCTTTGTGGTTCATTAAGGGGTTTGGGAATCCAACCCCCTTTTTGGTTGACATTACCGGATTACATTATAAAATGAAAACGGTTTTCAAATTGGATACATGGAGGCTCTAATGGGCAGAACAAAGAGTGGTTCATATAATACTAAGCAGTCATGTGAGATCTTGAATTTCCTTAAGGATAATGCAGGATCGCATTTTACGAGCCAGGAGATCTCCGATCATTTCAGAGCGCAGGGCATCAATATCGGACAGGCTACCATCTACAGGCGTTTAGACCGCCTGACCACAGACGGTCTTGTAAATAAGTACATTATCGACGAGAAGTCACCAGCTTGTTATGAATACATCGGAACAGAGCACTGCAAGCATGGTAACTGCTATCACATGAAGTGTGAGAAGTGCGGAAAGCTCATTCATCTGTCCTGTGACGAGATCAACGAGTTTTTCGAGCATGTATCATCTGAACACGGCTTCGTGCTCGATCCCAAGCGTACGGTATTCTACGGTATCTGCGAAGATTGTATTGAATAAACCCTTTGTCAGAGCATATTTGCTCGCTTTGTCGCTTCTTCGCGTCTGTGCTTGATCACGCGTGCGCGGAAGATCAGAAGCACGATTACGAGCAGAAGTATAAGTCCCGACAATACGGCGAATGTAACTAATATACTCCTTACATTAGTAAGGTTTGTGAGTTTTTCCGGGTTAACCTCAACGACTCCGGCCTTTTTCTCAATCTCGATTACGAGCGTGCCGATGTGATACGTCTTATCCGAATATATCTTGCACAGAGGCATTTCGAGGGTCTGCCGGTCTTGTGAAGTGTCGATAACAGCCTTCGAAAAGTCGATCCTGTTCGTGCTTCCGAGCTGGGCTCTTGCGGAAGTCGTGGTTATATACTGGTCCAGAACGATCCTCTGGCTTGCCAGATAGAGGTTGGTCTCCTTTAAAAGTCCGTTTATCTGCTGGTGAGCTTCATCAACCAACGGATCAAATTCGCTCTCTGTGATCTCAACCGTGGTAAATGTCGAGTATCCATATTCGAAAAGCTTGATGAGATCCGCATATCTGACATCTGAGTCTGCGGCATTGAAAACACAGCCGACGAGTGTCCTGTTGTTTTTCCTGGCTGCAGCACAGAGTGTGTATCCTGCTGTATCGGTAAAACCTGTCTTACCGCCTAAATAGTACTCGTAGCCGTACTTTGTTGTATTTACGAATCTGTTGGCATTTGTAAGTTCTCTCTCGCTGCTGTATTTGTTTGTTGCATTGATCGTATAGTTCAATGTTTTCGCAATCTCAGGATATTTGGTGGTGGATACAGCCTCGTTGAGGATAAGAGCCATATCGTAAGGTGTTGTAACGTTATCCGGAGTGGAAAGACCATATGCGGAAGAGAAGTGGGTATGGAGGCATCCGATCTCAGAAGCCTTCTGGTTCATGATGTCGCAGAAATCGTGTTCTGTTCCGCCCATATACATAGCGAGTGCAAGACTCGCGTCGTTTGCTGATTTAAGAACTGCGGCATAGATAAGATCTTTTACTGATATCTCTTCGCCCTCCTGAAGACCTAACTTAACATAGGTCTTTGGGATCGCTTTGATCGCATCAGCCATTTCGGGGGTGATAGTTACAGTCTCAGTCTCGCTAAGACGCTCAAAGGCGAGAAGAAGTGTCATTACCTTTGTCATGGACGCAGGTTCTTTCTGAACATCGTAATCTTTGCCTAAGAGGATAGTGCCGCTGTTGGCGTCGAAAAGAATATAGGATGCCGCGTTTACGTTGGGTGCATCTTCGAGCTGTTCGTTGAGGAGATCTGTCTTTCTCTCATTTGCGGTGATGATGCCGTCATTGGGATCATCAGGGAATTCCTCTGCCTTGACTGCTGAGCCGGCAAAGGTCCATAAAGATGTTATTGTGAGAAGCAGTGCAGTTAAGCTTGCTGTAATCTTCTTCAAATTCAAATGCATAATCTCCTATTTTAGAATTGACCAATACATATTATAACTTCTGAGCAAAAAAACAAATAATTGGCGTACATTCTAATTTTTAATAAAAATAAAAGGTGATTTACTGTATAATTAGCGGGTAAATGGAAAGAGGCTATAAATGGCGATAATTAAGACTACAGTAAATGACAAGATCGAGTTCGATTCTGCGGTAACAGAGCTCAAAGAGTATTTTTCCTCACTGGGCGCACGAAAGGGCAGAAACTTGACTTACAACGTATTGACATACGGCTGCCAGCTCAATGAATCGGATTCTGAGAAGCTCTCGGGCATGCTCGGTTCAATGGGACTTACCCCTTCAAAGGGCGGGGAATTAGACGATGCCGACGTAATCGTTTTCAATACATGCTCGATAAGAGAGAATGCTGACAGGCACCTGTTCGGTAATCTTGGTGTATTTAAGACACTGAAGAAGAACGACCGCGATGTTGTTATCGCAGTCGGCGGCTGCATGATGAAGGTCCCGGAGAATGTTGAGAGGATAAAGAAATCGTATCCTTATGTCGATCTCGTTTTCGATCCCCAGCAGCTCCACAGATTCCCGGTGCTCATGAGGGATGCCATCCGCAAGGACAAGCAGCTCGTAAATATCTCTGCAGATGACTATATTGCAGAAGACAACTTTTTCCCTATCGACCGTAAGAGAAAGTTCAGGGCGCTCGTTCCGATCATGTATGGCTGCAATAACTTCTGCACATACTGTATCGTTCCGTATGCCAGAGGCAGGGAGAGATCCAGAGCTTTTGATGAGATAGTAAATGAATTATCCGAGCTTGCATCCCAGGGCTACAAGGAGGTCATGCTCCTTGGCCAGAATGTTAATTCGTATAAGGGCGAGGGCGGAGAGACTTTTGCCGATATATTGAGAGCCGCTTCTGATTTTAAGGAGTTCTCGAGAGTAAGATTCATGTCTTCGCACCCGAAGGACCTTTCAGATGAAGTAATCGACATAATGGCAGAAAGACCCAATGTCGAAAAGCACCTGCACCTTGCTATGCAGTCAGGTTCAAATACCGTGCTTAAGGCCATGAACAGGCCTTATACGATCGAGAGATTCCAGGAGATCGTTGATAAATTCAGAGCCAGGGTGGAAGGCGGTTCGCTTACGACAGATATAATCGTCGGCTTCCCGGGGGAGACTGATGAAGACTTCGAAGAGACCCTTGCGGCCGTAGATAAGGCTAAATTCGATGCATGCTTTACATTCCAGTATTCTGCAAGACCCGGCACGAAGGCTGCTGCCTATGAGAACCAGATCCCTTCTGATGTGGTAACGGAGCGCTTCGGAAGACTTACCGAATACACTAACCGCTATGCTGAGGAATCCAATAAGAAGCTTGTCGGAAAGACAATGGAAGTGCTTATTGAAGGCATCAGCAAAGCCGGTGATATGACCTTCTCCGGAAGGACTGTTACCAACCATCTTGTAAATTTCACTATTCCTGAAGAACTCGGCATTGAAGCTGGCCCTGATTATCTTGAGGGCAGGCTCTGTGAGGTCAGGATAGACCGTGCAAGACCTTATTCTGTTGACGGCATCCTCGTCAGCTTGAAGGGAGAATAAGCGTGACTGATAACAACGGTTTTGACGAGAATCACGTAAAAGCAGCGGGTCAGTTCCCGATGAGCCTTTCAGACTTAAAGCCTGAAGAGTTATCTCCCATGATGCAGCACTATGCCGAGATGAAGGCAAAGTGCCAGGATTCATTCCTGCTTTACAGGTTAGGCGATTTCTATGAGATGTTTTTCGACGATGCTGTTAAGGCAGCAAAGATCCTAGAACTCGCGCTTACCAGAAGAGACTGCGGCTCCGGCTACAGGGCGCCTATGTGCGGCATACCTTTCCACGCATATTCATCTTATGCAAATAAACTCGTATCTTCCGGATACAAGGTCGCTATCTGCGAGCAGCTTGAAGATCCTTCAGTTGCAACAGGCCTTGTAAAAAGAGGCATCATTAAGATCTTAACGCCCGGTACGATTACCGAATCGGGCGGACTTGAAGACCGCAAGAATAACTTCCTCATGAGTATTTACTGCGTCGGTTCACAGTTCGGCGTAGCCTGTGCGGATATCTCGACAGGCGATTTTGAAGCTACACAGCTGACTCTTGCCGACAATGGCGAACACCTGATAAATCTCATCGGAAAATACTCTCCTTCGGAGATCATCTACAACTCGAATTTTGAATCTACACCTGAGATGCAGGCGATAAGAACCGGCACCGATATTGCGCTTACACGCCGTAATGACAGGGACTTTTCCGAGAGCATTTTCAAGAACAGCGGCGCTGCAGTTCAGGATGCGAAGCTTTTCACAAATCCTGAGATGATGTACTGCGCATGTGCGGCACTGATCCTTTATGCGGAAGAGACTCAGACTGATAAGGTCTCATATCTTGATGTCGTAAGGTGCTATAAGATCTCCGATACGATGGAGCTTGATATCGCTACGCGTACGGGCCTGGAGCTTACTTCCACTATCAGGACAAAGCAGAAGAAAGGCTCTTTGCTCTGGGCTATCGACAGGACTAAAACGTCCATGGGTGCAAGGCTTCTGAGAAAGTGGGTCGAAGAGCCCTTGATCTCCGTGAAGGCCATCAACAGAAGGCTTGATGCTGTTGAAGAGGCCAAGGACAAATACATGGCGCGCCAGCAGATCATGGAAGGCCTTTCCGGTCTTTATGATATCGAGCGTCTTGCTGGCAAGGTATCTCTTGGTACATGCAATGCAAGAGACCTGTTATCGCTCAGGAATTCCCTGCGCAAGATCCCGTTTGTAAGAGAAGGCCTGGAAGAGTTCTCGAAAGGCATGTTCAAAGAGATCAAGCTGTCCATGGACCCTCTTACTGATATTGCCGACCTGCTCGAAAAGTCGATAAACGAGGATGCTCCTGTCACTGTTAAGGACGGTGACATCATTAAGCGCGGTTATAACGCTGAATGTGATGAGCTCTACGACCTGGCAAAGAATGCCAAGGAATATATCCTCCAGCTCGAGAATAACGAGCGTGAGAGGACAGGTATAAAGACTTTGAAGATCGGCTATAACAAGGTTTTCGGATACTTTATCGATATCCCGCGATCACAGTCTGACAAGGTCCCTGAAGAGTATGTAAGAAAGCAGACTCTCGTCAATAACGAGCGTTATATCACGCCTCAGATCAAGGAACTTGAAGATAAGATCGTAAGCGCTTCTTCGCGCCGTATCGCATTGGAATATGAGCTTTTCACTGAAGTCCGCGAGAAGGTGTCTGCAGTATCTGACAAGCTCTTTAATACAGCAAGGGCAATTGCCCAGACTGACGTAATCACTTCGCTCGCAGAACTTGCTGAAGTAGAGAATTACGTTAAGCCTTCGATAGACGATTCCGAGGTCATCGATATCAAGGGCGGAAGACATCCTGTCGTAGAGCAGATGATGAGGTCTTCACATGAGACCTTCGTACCCAACGATATCTCAATGGACGATGAGAAGAGGCTTATGGTCCTTACAGGCCCTAACATGGCCGGTAAATCAACATTCATGAGACAGACGGCGCTTATTGTCCTTATGGCTCAGATCGGATCGTTTGTGCCTGCCAGAAGTGCGAAGATCGGTCTTGTAGATCACATCTTTACAAGGATCGGCGCTTCAGACGACATCTCCACAGGACAGTCAACCTTCATGGTCGAGATGAGGGAAGTATCGTATATCCTTAAGAATGCTACCCGCAAGAGCCTTTTGCTCCTCGATGAGGTCGGAAGAGGCACGAGCACATACGACGGCCTTTCGATCGCATGGGCCGTTATCGAATACATAATCGATCCCAATATCCTCTATGCGAGGACTATCTTTGCTACGCATTACCACGAGCTCAACCAGCTTGAACGTCTTAACCGCGGAGTATTTAACAATCACGTCGAAGTTAAGGAGGAAGGCGACAACGTAACGTTCCTGCATAAGATATCAGACGGCGGCACGTCGGACAGCTACGGTATCGAAGTTGCAAGACTTGCAGGACTTCCGTCAGATGTCCTCAAGCGTTCCAATTCGATCCTGTCGGAGCTTGAGAGGATCGGAAAGTTTAAGGTCAAGGGCAACCGCGAGACCTTAGGAAATGATGAAGAGCTCTCGAAAGATGTTATGCCCGGTCAGGAATCGTTCTTTAATCCTGACAATGTCGTATACAGAAAAGAAGATAAGATCCGTCAGACGTTAAGAGATATAGATCCTACAAGACTTACTCCTATCGAAGCTATGAACATTCTCTATGAACTGAAGCAGAAGTGCAGGGAGGAAGACAATGGGCAGGATTAATATACTTGATACTAAGACTGCCAATGCCATTAAGGCCGGTGAAGTCATAGAGCGCCCGGTATCTGTAGTAAAGGAACTTATCGATAACGCGATAGACAGTGGTGCTGCCAGGGTAACAGTCGAATTTGCAGGAGGCGGCATCTCTTTGATCCGTGTATCTGATGACGGCTGCGGTATGGACAGAGAAGACGCCCAGAAGGCATTTCTCATTCACGCGACATCAAAACTTCATTCCATAGAAGATATCTATTCTCTGTCGACGATGGGATTCAGAGGAGAGGCTCTGGCTTCTATTGCTGCGTGCTCCGATGTAACCCTTACAACCTGCTTAAAGGGCGGGAAGACGGGAACGAGAGTCGTTTATGAAGACGGCTCTCTTAAAGGCGTTTACGACGATTCCGAAGGCGTCGGAACCACTGTCGAAGTAAGGAATCTTTTTAAGAATCTTCCTGCAAGATATAAGTTCCTTAAAAAGGATTCGACCGAAGGAATGTATATAACAGGCCTTATCGAGAAGCTCGCAGTTATTGCGCCTGAGATCTCCATAAAGCTTATCAAGGATGGCACTACACTTTTTACCACTCCGGGCAACGGTTCAGCTCTTGATGCCGTATATGCGGTTTACGGTAAGGAGACTGCCAAAGCTCTTGTGCCTGTAAGCTTCAAATATGAGGGCGGCAGGATAGAAGGATTTACAGGTCTTACATCGTTTGTAAGAGGCAACAGAGGCCTTCAGGTTGTATATGTCAATGGAAGACTGATCCACAGCAAGACTGTATCTGCCGCAATCGATGAGGCATACAAGAATGCGGTCATGAAGAATAAATTCCCGATATGCTTCCTCATGATCTACTGCGAACCCGGAACGGTAGATGTAAACGTTCATCCGCAGAAATCGGAGGTCAAGTTCAGCAACGACGGAGATATCTTCAGGCTTGTATATCACGGAATAAAAGATGCCCTCACCAAGAACGGTGAAGCGGGCATGACATTTAACGGCATCGCCGAGAAGGTCGAGCAGGAAGCTGATTCAGGAACGCAGCTCCGCTATGACTTCTCAGCATCAGCAGCTGCGCCCGGATCTGCTGCAAGCTCTTCGTCTGCACCTGCTGCATCTCATAAATTGAATTCTCAGGGAAGTCCCGTGCAGGCAAATAAGCTCCTGCAGATCCTGTCTGAATTCAAGCCTGATATCGAAGCACTGAAAGAATCTGCATCAGACACTTCGGCAAAGCCGGAAGAGACCGTTGAAGAGCCTTATGAGGCACCGGCTCCCGCACCTGCCATAATAGATGACGTTCAGGAGAACAGGACACTTACAGATATCGACAGACTTGCAGCTGCAAGTTTTGTCGGAATAATCTTTTCGACTTATATCATCTTACAGAATGAAGATGTCTGCTTTATCGTTGACCAGCACGCAGCTCATGAACGTGTTCTTTATGAGGAATTCATGGTCAGGAAAAAGCCCGGTACCGCACCTGCTGTAGAACAGGTCTTAACACCTCAGATCATTACGCTTTCATGGGAAGATTACAGCTTCGTTGAAGATAATATCGAACGTTTTAAAGAGAACGGGTTTGAACTTGAACTCTTAGGAGACAGACAGGTAGCAGTAAGAACTGTTCCTCTTGGCAAAGCAGGAAAACAGTCAGAAGTGTTCGGTGCTATCCTTACAGATCTTAAGCGTGAAGTCCCATCCAAATCAGAGATCTGGTACCAGCTTATTCAGACAACTGCATGTAAAGCTGCTATTAAGGCAGGCGACAAGATTACCCAGCAGGAAGCAATGAAGCTTATCGAATCACTTTCGAAGCTTGAAGATCCTTATCACTGTGCTCACGGAAGACCTACGTTCTTTACGGTCTCCAAGAAAGATTTCGAGAAGAATTTTAAGAGAATCGTCTGATGAATACATCTTTCCCTATATTCGAAAAGTATTCATATATACCGATAATCGCAGGACCTACTGCGAGCGGCAAGAGCGCGCTTGCATTAGAGATCTGCAGAAAGGCCGGCGGCGAACTGGTCTGCGCTGATTCTATGCAGATCTATAAGTATCTTGATGTTGGAACGGCTAAAGATACTAAGGAAGAGATAGGCGATGTCCCGCACTATATGACCGATATAGTAGAGCCCGGTGCATATTTCTCTGTTTACGATTATGTAAGCACCGCGATACCAATCATAAGGGATATCTTGGAAAGAGGAAAACTGCCAGTAGTTTGCGGAGGTACAGGCCAGTATATCTCGTCGCTTCTTTACGGACTTGATTACGGAACAGGCGATGATGATAAAGAAGCAGAAGTTACTGCAAAACTTAACGATGAGTTTGAGAAAAGCGGCATAGAACCTTTGTATTCAAGGCTTAAGGCTATCGATCCTGAAGCAGCTGATAAGATCGATCCGCAGAATACAAGACGTGTAATAAGAGCCCTTGCTGTTTATGATGCGCTCGGAATCACTTTTACCGAGAAGAACAAGCTGTCTAAGGTAAACGGACCTGAATTCCCGTTCAAGGTCTTCATGATCGACTGGGACAGGGAAGTGCTTTATGACAGGATCAACAGAAGAGTCAGTATCATGATCGATAACGGCATTGTCGATGAAGCCAAAGGTCTGCTCGAAAAGAACGTTGACAGAAAGTCCACGTGCTGGCAGGCAATAGGCTATAAAGAGATGCTCAAATACCTTGAAGGTGAAGAGACTTTGGAACAGGCCGCAGACAGGATCAGGACCGGCACCAGGCATTATGCAAAAAGACAGCTTACATGGCTCCGCAGCATGGGTGAGGATGTAACTCCGGTTAAGCCTGATGATCCGAAAATAAACGCCAAGATCGTCTTAGAGCTCTGCAGGAAAAAATAATACAAAATCAGTCTCATAAAACATGAAAAATCATTCAAAAAAATATGGGGAAATCTCAGTATTTTGAGATATCCCCAGTAAGTTTATTTTGAGTGAATAAAGTATATTTCAAGTTTAGTCTCAATATTAAAAAATTCGCATTTTTTGCTTGAAATCTGCCGCAAAGCAAGCATAATAAAAGTACAAAATTAATACGGAGGGAGGTAGTTAATCAATTGTATATCTATGTAATCCAACTACCTTGCCCAGGATCCGGCAGCCTTCCGTATTAAAGGGAATCGGTGAGTAATCATCATTCTCAGGGAAGAGATAAGGAATTCCGTTCTTTTTGCCAAATCTCTTAACGGTAGCTTCATCTTCAATTAAAGCGGCAATGATATCACCTTCATCACAGGTGTTCTGCTTGCGCACTATAATCAGATCACCATCAAGAATGTGAGCATTGATCATACTGTTACCGCGGACCTTAAGCATAAAAGCTTCGGAATCTCCGATCAAAGACTTGCTGACAAGGAATGAGTCACTGTGATCTTCGTGAGCGTAAATCGGAATACCTGCTGTAATCTTACCTACAACAGGAACCTTTCTGAACCCGGCCAATTCAGTAACGCTTGCTGCAGGTGAATAATCAGCAGAAGTATCTTCGGTACCTTGCTTGATTACAATAGCTCTTCTGAGTCCCGGTCTGTATTCGATCCTACCCTGGCTGTCCAGTTGTTTTAGATAAGTATGCACGGAGGATGTGGACTTCAGCCCGACACCTGCGCAGATATCACGCACAGAAGGGGAAATCTGCTTGTTGTTAATATAGTCACAAATATAGTTATAGACCCGTTCTATAGTCTTCTTGTCGTTGGTCTGCATAGGTGTCCCTCCAAACATATTTTCTCTAATATTACCATTTCTGACATTTGTGTCAAACGTTTGTTCAGAATTGGATGTAATTTTCGAAAGGAGAGGCTATGTCGAATAATAACAGATTCAATAAAATGATGAGAGACGATGCTATTGAGAATGCAACCACTTTTGAGGAAGCAAGGGCGATAATTGTATCCAGGCTTAATGATCTTCGCTGTGACCTTTCAGATAAGTCACCCTTAGAAGATTCTATTGTTGCAGAGATATGCCGGGCCAGGGAGGATAAGAAGCAAAGCCTTATGGATCTTTATGCCGGATACTTTTCGCCCTGCAAAGTAACAGACACAAGCTATATGCCTAAGGCTGAGACTGATATGAATGAGCTGATGATAAATTTCTCGGAAGGATTTAAAGCGTTCATCCAGTCTATGGAGGAACAATATGTAAACAGCATTATCAGAAGAAGACGTGCCACGATCCTTTTGAACAGGATGCTTACGATAAAAATGCCTTGTGCATTGATAATGTATCTTTATTACTATAAGCATCTGGATGCTCGAGAGGTCGAGGATCTCCTGTTCATAAGCAGGGCCACTTTCTACAGGTTGAAGTCTTATTCGATCAATGCGATCACCAAGCTGTATTATCCGGCTAAAAAGAACGGAGGAGGCGATGACAGGGAGGAATCCATGGAAACTGCCTAATTATCGCACTTCTTACTTTTGGCAAACAATGCTATAATCGCCCTTAAGGTAAATACATATGGCATTGAATCAGGAAGACAGAAATACAGAATCTACATCATCAGCGAGCAATTTAAGCAGCGTAGTGCTTGATTTCCTGGGCTGCTCTTACCGTGCTACGGTAAGGCTTATTAAGGGGCTTCCTTCAAGATTCTTAGCTTTTGTTAAGCGTAAGTACAAGGAATTCAGGAGCAGACCCAAGAGAAAAGATATCAGCCGTGTCTATGTTGTAGTAGGTTATACGACCAAGAAGCGCGTCGACGAGAAGTTCAATGCTGAAAGACGTATGATGATCATCAGAAGAGGTCTTCTTGTACTTATATTCGTATTGATACTTCTGATCGCAGTAGACAGACTGACCGGAGCAATCAACTACGGAGAAGTCTCCCAGATATTCGGAATTGAAGAGTGGGGACAGGTAGTAGAGAACGATCCTTTTGCCGACAGGACTACGGAAAGCACAACTCCGGTCGCAACAGAATCAGGCAATTCCTGATCAATTTAACAGGTTATATTAAGAAACGTTGACAAAATGAAAGTTCGCAAATGCGAACTTTCATTTTTTAATTGCCTATTGAAATTGGGAAAGTCTTGTAATACTATACATAACGATTGGTTTGAACTAGGTTGTTTTACCTAAGCTTTCAGTCTAAAAAATGAAATTTTAGCCACGTGAACTTGCAAAAACGGTTCCAGGCAGAAGAAAGGTGGAAATCTTATGGATTACAAGATTGAGAATGAGTATCTTAACGGTCTCATGCAGAAGGTTATGGCAAGGAATGCTAACGAGCCTGAATTTCACCAGGCAGTATATGAATTCCTTAACTCTATCGCACCGGCTCTTCCGGTACACCCTGAGCTTATCGAGAAGCAGGTTCTTGAGAGAATCGTAGAGCCTGAGCGTCAGATCATGTTCAGAGTTTCCTGGATCGACGATAACGGCAGAATTCAGGTTAACCGCGGTTACAGAATTCAGTTCA
>Ga0247610_10006771_pt1 | contig 11858 bp, 11 predicted proteins | sample 174DNAGHGhighgp2_FD_193483 | JGI IMG/M metagenome (GOLD analysis project Ga0247610, IMG submission 193483) | Sheep rumen microbial communities from Palmerston North, Manawatu-Wanganui, New Zealand - 1742 DNA GHGhigh gp2 | ecosystem: Host-associated > Mammals > Digestive system > Stomach > Rumen...
ATCCGGGAAGAGAGCCGTTAGCGGGAATCCGTGACGGACTTGTTTTCATGGGAGACTGGAGAGTACACCTCTTCCTGACGGATATTTACGACCATCAGAAGCACCTGCAACTCAGGGATTACCGCGCTTTGTTTGCAACGGCACCGGTTGTGTTGGAAAATCATTTCTCGGCGGACCCAAAACCCGTGAACGGGCGGCGCAAAACGCTTGCTATGTTCCTCATCCTCGGCTGGATAAGCGGATGTGCGCTCGCCGAAATTATCGACAAGCGCAAAGCCCTCCTTAACTGGTTGAAGAAAGAATAATTTATTGCTTTTTGGCTCGTACCAGACGTTTGACAACAAAGTAAACGACTACGATGCCGAGAATTACCAGTATAGCCACGCTCAGTTCGTGGCTATATTCTTTTATGCGGTCCATCTGTCCTGCGGCAACGTATCCCAATGCCGCAAGGATGCAGTTCCAGATAAACGCGCCAAGGAAAGTCCACCAAAGGAACGAACCGAAGTTCATCCGGCTCAAACCGGCAGGAATAGAAATCAGCTGCCGTATTCCCGGAATAAAACGTCCGATGAACGTGGACACATTGCCTTTCTCGCGGAAATACTCCTCCGCGCGAGCAATCTTTTCGCTCGACAGCAAGCATAAATGTCCTAATTTCGAGTCCGCAAACTTGTAAATAATCAGCCGTCCGAGCCAGACTGACAACCCGTAATTGATGATTGCGCCGATCATCGCTCCCAACGTGCCGAACAACACAATCAGCAGCACGTCAACAGGGTAGTTTCCCGTTGCGCACAGAACACTTTCCGGCTGACCGGCTACGAACGAGGCGGGTGGGATAACCACTTCGCTCGGAAAGGGAATAAAGGACGATTCAACAGCCATCAACGCAGTAATCGACGCATAATTCATATGCGCCGAATACCACGCGATGAGTTTATCAATAAGAGTCATTGCTTTCTACTTTCTACTAAATAAACAGCAACTGCACAATGATGTAAACAGGCAGCAGGATAATCAGGCTGAACTTAATCATATAGCCGAAGAAACTCGGCATTTTGATACCTTCCTGCTCGGCAATTGACTTGACCATGAAGTTCGGACCGTTACCGATATAGGTCATTGCTCCGAAGAACACGGCACCCATCGAAATGGCTTTGAGGAACGGGGCGGAAGCCAAACCGGCCACTTCTCCGAACGGAGCCATTGAGTTGAACACCATCGCCGTCGGGGCGTTATCGAGGAACGCGGACAGCAGACCGGTCGTATAGACGTATTGCCACGGCTGGCTGATGAACTCCTGAATTTGTTCTTTCATGCTCTCTAGGTACATCAGCGCCGGAGTCATGGTCGCAAAAATACCAAGGAACACGCACGCAACCTCCAGAATCGGAGTCCAGGAATAATTGTTCTTGACGCGCACTTCCTTCTTCGTTGTGAGCCAGCTGGCGCCGATAATCGCTATAAAGGCCCATTCACGCAGCAGTTTGAGGTACCATGGCGCATCGTGTGCACCCATGGCAGGGATGTATTTGGGGTTGATGAACATCGTACTGGCAATCACGCACAGTAGCCAGAGGACGTTAATCAGTCCGCGCACTTCTGTCTCAGAACTCTCGCGCACATCCGCCATAAGGTTCTCCAGCGGCTCTTTCTTGTAGTAATACAGGTCCACCAGGAAATAGATTCCCAATAGCAGCGCACCTGTTACGAGCCATTCCGGCATCATATTCTGCATCCACCAGGTAAAGTCCGCGCCTTTCTGGAACAAAAGGAACAAAGGAGGATCGCCGAGCGGAGAAAGCAATCCGCCGCAGTTGGCAACAATCGCGATGAAGAACAGCACGGTGTGAACGCGGTATTTACGTTGCGAAATAGTAGCTAACAGCAAGCGAATCAGTAACATAGCTGCACCGGTTGTTCCCATGAACGACGCCAACACCCATCCGATGGCAAGGATAATCGTGTTCGTCAGCGGAGTGGCTTTCAAGTCGCCTCGGATACAGATACCGCCGGTCGTCACAAACAGCGCCATCAATAACAGGATGAACGGCACGTAGTCATAAATCATCTGGTGAATCAGTTCGTGGTTCATACCGTGTACGCACAGCCAGATACCAACCGGTACACCTAAAAGCAACGACACAATCAACTTGTTTTTGTTGTGTTCCCACCACTCGCCCACATGAGGAATCAACGGCAGAATGGCGATACACAGCAGCATTGCTGCAAACGGGATTAACATCCATCCCGGAATCAAATGTTCAATCATAGTATTTTAATTTTCGAATTGTTCTAATCCAGTTTGAGCACGGCAAGGAATGCTTTTTGCGGAACTTCCACATTTCCAATCTGTTTCATTCGTTTCTTTCCGCGTTTTTGTTTCTCTAACAACTTACGTTTGCGGCTGACGTCACCACCGTAACATTTCGCCAAAACGTCCTTTCGTACCTGTTTGACGGTTTCGCGGGCGATTATTTTTGCCCCGATTGCCGCCTGAATAGCTATGTCGAATTGCTGGCGCGGCAGCAGTTCTTTCAGTTTCTCGCACATCCGTCTTCCGAAGTCGGTTGCGTTGTCACGGTGCGTGAGCGTCGATAGCGCGTCCACTTGCTCGCCGTTCAGCAGTATATCCAGTTTGACAAGGTTGGACGGTCTGAATCCGTTCATATGCCAGTCGAACGAGGCGTAACCCTTCGAAATACTTTTCAGTTTGTCGTAAAAATCAATCACAATCTCACCCAAAGGCATATCGAACAGCAACTCCATCCGGTTGCCGCTGATGTATTCCTGCTTGACCAGTTCGCCGCGTTTTCCCAGACAAAGGGTCATAATCGGACCGATGTAATCAGCTGTGGTAATGACACTTGCGCGGATGTACGGTTCCTCAATCCGGTCTATCTCCGTCAAGTCCGGCATGCCGGCGGGATTATGCACTTCCACCATGTTTCCGTCTTTCGTATAGACATTGTAGCTCACGTTCGGAACCGTTGTTATCACGTCCATATCGAACTCGCGGTCCAGACGTTCCTGAACAATCTCCATGTGCAGTAATCCCAAGAATCCGCAACGGAAACCGAAACCGAGAGCCATTGAACTCTCCGGCTGGAATGTCAGACTGGCGTCGTTGAGTTGCAGTTTCTCCAGACTGGCGCGCAAGTCCTCGTAATCTTCTGTCTCTATGGGATATACGCCCGCGAACACCATCGGCTTGGCTTCCTCGAAACCCTCAATTGCCTTTTCGCACGGACGTGATACATGTGTAATCGTGTCGCCCACCTTGACCTCTGTGGAGGTTTTGATGCCGGAGATGATGTAACCAACATTGCCGGCACTAATCTCTTTCCGCGGACTCATGTCCAGCTTGAGAATACCTATTTCGTCCGCGTCGTACTCTTTGCCCGTGTTCACAAACCGTACACGCTCGCCGCTTTTCAGTGTTCCGTTGACCACCTTGAAATAAGCGATGATGCCACGGAATGAATTGAAAATACTGTCAAAAACAAGGCATTGCAGCGGCGCGGCAGGGTCACCGACGGGAGCAGGAACACGCTCCACGATAGCGTCTAATATATCCGTCACGCCTTCGCCCGTCTTGGCTGAGCAACGCAGAATCTCCTCGCGCTTGCAACCTAACAAATCAATTATCTCGTCTTCCACGCGTTCGGGCATCGCATTGTCCATGTCGCACTTGTTGATAACAGGAATAATCTCCAAATCGTGCTCTATGGCCATGTATAAGTTGCTGATTGTCTGCGCCTGCACGCCTTGTGTTGCATCGACCACCAGCACTGCTCCTTCGCACGCGGCGATACTGCGGCTCACTTCATAACTGAAATCCACATGCCCCGGAGTGTCTATCAGGTTGATGGTATAAGCCCCATACGCCATCTGAATAGCGTGGCTCTTGATGGTAATACCGCGCTCTTTCTCCAGGTCCATATCATCCAGCACCTGGTTCTCCATCTGACGGACATCCACTGTGCCGGTTAACTCCAACATCCGGTCGGCAAGGGTGCTTTTCCCGTGGTCTATATGCGCAATTATACAGAAATTTCGTATATTTTTCATACTTGATTGCATAATCGGGTGCAAATTTACGAAAATATTTTGATATATGCAAAAAAAAGTGTAACTTTGTGCGATTTTTTTGAAATAGTAAATAAAAAATGGTAAAAGAGCAAATGGTAAATATTTTTATTTTTGACCTTGGAGGAGTTCTTATCAACCTGAATGTGCCGCGTTGTATGGCGGCTTTCGAGCGGATTATGGGCGAAGACAATATGCAACGGATTTTAGGAATGGACAGCCGTGGAGAAGGTGTCAAGGCAGTTAGTGTCGCTTGCAAACAGCTCATGGCGGACTATGAGCAGGGACTTATTTCCACCGATACGTTTATTGCTGAACTGCTTCCGTACTGCCATCCCGGAACGACGCGACAGGATATTATCGACGCGTGGATGTCTATGCTGGAGGACCTTCCGCAGGAGCGCTTGGATTTTGTTGATTCGCTCCGCGTGAAAGGACATCCGGTCTTCCTGTTGTCCAACGGCAATGACCTGCATTTCAATTTTATAAACGAGACGTACCATCTCGCTTCCTATTTTGACGGGATGTTCCTCTCGCAGAGGCTTCATCTGTCCAAACCCGACCCGCAAATCTACCAATTGGTAAATGACCAAATAACAAATAACAAATGTCAAATTACAAATGACCAAATGGTAAATTTCATCGATGATCTTGAACTCAACCGCCAAGCCGCCGAAGCAACGGTTCATTGGCGTACTTTTCCGTCCATCCTTGCCCTGAAAGCCAGCCTATAATAAGTGGCAACAAGATCCCGCTTTGGTTATTCGGATGATGTATTGATCAGAACACCCTAATTATCTTTTACTACATACATAAAAAATCATCTTGCAGGGCAACTACAAGATGATTTTTTTGTTTGCCTTAGCAAGTTCTATTGGATTCTATAGACGTTACTGGATGGCTGCAAGCTGCTCTTTGTGCAAACGCTTGCGCTCGGCACGATTGCGTTTGACGGTGGCATAATAAGCAAAACCTGCCATCGGATGGTGGTATTCGGATTCCTCTTCAATGCGTTCCCATTCTGCGTCCTCTTTCCAACGAAGTTTGAACTCTTGCTGCCAAAAACGGATGTCTGACAATAGTCGTTTTGTGTATTTGAACATAAATACTTACCTGTTTTGTTTAAACCAGTGACGTTTTGCATATCGAATGCAGCGTTGCATAAATCTATGCGCGTATCTCCAGAAGAACACATATGACTCTACTCGACCAGATCTATTGCTTGGTATTCTCCATTTTTTTCCGTAATGGTACTCAAGTACTTTTTCTGCGTTCTGGGGAATAGTATAGGTCTCTCCTAAAAACTCCATTGTAGTAGTATTCTCAAAGAAGGCTCTTGGAATATATTCCAAATGCGTTAGACAGTAACGCTTATTCCAAGGCCAATTTGCTTCTTGAAGTACGTCTATATCACAAGTTTCGCCTTCATGTTCAAAAGTGAAAATCCAAGGTAAACAATAACAATGCAAGTGTACGTCACGTTTTTCTAATTCCGGAATCAGATCCCATGCTTTTTGAAAATCTTTTTGCCAAATCATTACATCCATATCCGAATCGTGGCCAATAAAATCATGCTCGCGCACAGCTCCCAAAAGTGTACCATACGAGAGAATCATTTTTACGCCATTAGGTTCGAATACATTTCTTAGCGTTGATAAAAGATACTTTGCTTTCTCTTTGTTAAGAGGATTTGCATGTTGCCCATACCGTTCATTATGATACAGTTTAACAGGCTCATCAAGAATGTTTTTTTTGTCCAAACATATAGAAATAGTTTATTTGTTTATCGATTGTTTATTAAAATCTTTCAAGAATGACCATACTACCAATATTAGTAGAATTCCGACAGGGAATGCTGCTATAATCGTTACTGATTGTAGGCTATATAACGTATTCTCTGCAAATAGCAGAGCAATCGGGAATATTATAAACAACACACTCCATAGAGCACGTATATATTTATTCGGTTCCTCGTCTGGTTTAAGATTTTTGTATGAATACGCTGATGCAACATACGTAATTCCATCCAATGTGGTACTATAAAAGGCAATCATCGTAATTACTAATAGAATTAATGCTACTGCTGGCAATGGTAAAGTATCAAATATCATCATAATAGCATTATATATGTCTCCATTTTGCACTTCTCCTATTATATCTATACCGTGCTTCATTTGTTGCGCCAGACCATAGTTCCCTATAATGACGAACGACATGAAGGTACCAGCTAATCCATATCCGAACGTACCAAGTACTACATTTTTAATAGTCCGTCCTTTACTGATGATAGCAATAAAGAATGGTGTCGCAATACTCCATACCAACCAATATGCCCAGTAATAAATTGTCCAATCTTGTGCAAAGGTATCATTACGTAAAGGATCAATATAAGTGGACAAACCTATTAAGTTCTGTGCTAAATTACCTAAAGATGTAAAGCCGGTTTCAATAATATAACGCGTTTCACCTCCTAAGAATAAGAAATAGAATAGAAGTGCAAAGAACAGATACGAACAAATCGAAGCCAGTTTGGATATTCCGGTTAGTCCAAATAGCACAGTAATAGTATATACCGTGCAAATTAAAAGAAGCACTATAATAACCATCGTTGTAGTAGCATGAATACCTAGTACTACGGATAGAGCTCTGGTTAATAATGGCGTCGCCAATGAGAATGTTGTAGCCGTAGCACAAACAATGGCGAATACCGCAGTTATATCAACCACATATCCAAGAACACCATCTACTTTATCTCCGAACAATGGTCGCATCGCTTCCGAAAAACGTTGACGTTCACGTTTGCGAACATGTATCATGTACGCAAAGCATACTGCTAATACAACATAACTTGCCCACGCAATTGGCCCCCAATGAAACAAAGTAAATGTAGGACCCCATGTTTGTAAACTTCCTAACGAAGCCACATGTTTTTCCCCTCCATATAGAGCCCATTCACATAACGAATAAAACAATATATCCGCAGCCATCGTAGAGGTGAAAATCATCGTTCCCCACTTGAAATTACTATAAATCGGATGGGGTTCATCGCCGAGAACAACACCACCATATTTTTTTGAAAAAGCCCAATACAAAGCCGTGAGCACACATCCTATTCCTATAATTGAATAGTATAAGCCTATTGTATCTCCGAAAAATGCCCTCCACGAATCAACAGTAGTCTTAGATTGTTCTGGGAAGAACATAAATACAGCCATCATGCATAGCACGATTATAAAAGGAACGATAGTCGTTACCCAATCAATACGGTTAGTCCATGAATTTTTCATATTTGTCATAATAATTGCAGGTTTTTCATTGCTCGTTCATAGCGCATCCTTCCGTATCCGCCAAAATCATCACCTTTGGCTTCTTTTATTACTGTCCATTGAGACCACAAATAGTCCCATAAAACTTGGTATATCAAAAGGCGCTCTTGTAAATCCGAAGGAATAGCCCCTTCATAATAGTGGTTAAGGACAATATCCTTATTCTCCTTACTAAATTCACTCTCTAAAAACAAGGCAGCTAATTCCGCTACCGGATCATTCATTCCGCTATATTCCCAATCAATCAAATATATTTTCTCGTTAGCATCTTTAATAAAGTTTTCTGGCACACCATCATTATGGCATGGTTTAAGCTCCACTCCCATTTGATTTAAACGGTGCTCTAAGGCAATTACTTGTATATAACCGCCATTACCATCATACATCTTTGCTCCCGTTTTCTCCATAAGGAAATTATATTTGTCTATTTCATGAAAGATGTTAAAATCATTCCTTTCTCGAACACGTGAATTATGCAATGTGCGGTATATAGTTGCTATCTGTTGAAGATTATCCTTGTTTTGAATAGAAATAGAATTCAGTGTCTCTGCGTTCTCAATATAATCAACCAATTTTACACCTGTTTTACGGTTAAAATATTTAATCGATGGATGAATGCCCATTTCCTGAGCCAGCATAGAGTTAAGTTCTTCATTTCCACGTTCTACCATTCCTTCTGCTCCATTACCTGGAATACGTAAAACAAAAGATTTATCACGATACTGGACTTTATAATTGAAGTTACTCATTCCGCCAACTCGATTTATTATAAAATCAGAAGGTACAGCATCTGCAAAAATCTGCTGCAAATAATCTATAATAACGCTCGATTTTAACATTTTGTAATTTCTCCGTTCTTAAATAAATAGTTTTCTTTTTTACATTGGAAATAGAAGGCCAAAACATCTGGTATAATAGCTTTCTTAAAAGCGGACAAGTCGCTTTGATTACAATGCAGCTGATAACAAATATATTTCACCAATGAAGAATGAGTATCTTCTACATAACTGACATCAAACTCACGTAATTCATCTAAAGAATCAAATTCTACCAAATCCCCATCTGCAAATTTTATAGCACACATTACAGGTAAGTCATTAATATGCTTGATATATATGTCTTCCCAATACATTTGGCGCATTTTTTCGTCTTGGTATTCCTCTTTCAAAATCTTCGCGTACGCCTTAGAGAAATCTTCGCTAAAATAAGCATATCCAGCCATATACCAATCATCTGATCCTCCAATGTGCACATTTTGAATTTGACCTATATCGTCTAAATCTAAACAATATTCCTTTGTCTCGCCTTTAGCATAAAGCGCAGCATATGCACTTTCTTGTAAATCTTGCAAAAAAGGATTCTTCTCGTAGTACTGATCGGAACAACAGATATATGTGTTACTTAATCGATCCAATACACGAATCATAGACGATGTGTTGTTGTAACGCGAATAATCCTCATTTTGAACAAACTTCACTCCATATTTATCTGCTAAATATGCAAATTTTTCTGCCATATAACCAACAACTATAGTGATATCATCTATTCCTGCTTCGTGCAAATGCCTAAGTTGGCGCTCAATTAGCACCTCGCCTTTCACTTCGATTAATCCTTTAGGCTTTTCGAAGGATAAAGGAACAAAACGCGATGATGTTCCCGCTGCTATGATGATGGCATTACGTTTCATCAGAATCCGAAATAAGCAGATGCAGTGAAATAGAACTTGTTGCGATAAGGGTTATATACCAATGCTGCCTTTAATGGTAATGTCCACCAATTGATTCGCACATTATAGGTGTATTGCAACATCACATTGCTAACGGAAAATTTCTTCTCGTAGTCATTATAGAAACTCTTATTTAATGCCATTCCACATGCGAGAGCTATTTGATGATCATTCAAGAAATCATAATGCAATCCAAGTTCCAAATAACTCGAAAAAGCATTCTTTGTTGTTCCGGGTAACAAATCTGCTCCAGCTACGTATGTGGAAGCTAATATCCAGAATGGTAACTTCTCTGGATAATACCCAACACATGCTTCAAGGTAATGACCGGTTTCTCCATGTTTGAAATTAAAGTATTGATCATTTTTTCCAACTTCTGTCGGGTAGTAATAATCATTCAAACCTATCGTCACTCCATAAAAACTATAACTGATACCTAAATCAACCTCCGAATGGCTACCATTGACCGCATATCCTCCCATGGCATAGATATTCAGCCCCCATTTATTGAAATATATCTGCGGGAAAAGCGTTGGAGCTGTTCCATACTCAATACCACGCCACATATACTTTGTTTGAAACTCCAACCCCAAGTGAATAGGGGATTCTTTCAATTTTGCACCAAATGAATTTCGTTTGGGTTCAGCTAAAGAATCTGTTTCTGTACGCGATTGTTGGTCTTGGAGAACTACAGCTTTTGCAATGTAGATAGTATCTACTTGTCTTACAAAAATAGTGTCAGGTTTAATTGCTTCTTGTGAATGAACAGAAGCTATTAACAATAATAAACCATAAATAAGATAACATCGTTTCATATCACCTATAAAATTAACAAGTTCTTGGCGAAATAGAAAAAGAAAACGCGGATTTCCTTTTCTTGCTTATCCGCTGGTAGAGGTCCTGAGAAAACCTGATAATCCGAATAAGCAATGCAGAAACCCACGCTGTGTATATAACCACACGCGCATACTAAAAGGGTACGCACGGGTATAAATACACCCATGGGCATCTACTACTGCCTTGTTTCGAGATTATCGACTGTTGTGAAATTTCTCAGGTTTCTACCAGTCACAACAAGCGTTAGTAAACGCCATTAAATATGTATGCAAGCCCACCCATAGAATGTACGCATACACCCCAGCGTAAGTTTGCGGCTGCAAAATTACAAAAATATTTTGACGTGGACAAATTTTAAACAGAGAAATTGCAGAGAAAATGAAAATTGAAAAAGAAATCACCCAAAACTCATACTTAGAACGTTTCGAACTAAGGTTTGACATATAAAATTTCGCATGAGACTTTTGAGACTTTTGAGAATTTCTTACAAAATGTCCAAAAATAGGCTTGTTTTTAGACGAATACTGACATTTTGATACTTGCGAATCGTGGCTCCACTATCAAAAAGATAGAAAGTCTCAAAATTCTCAAAAGTCTCATGTCATTTTTTTTATGAATCAGCCAAGTTTGGCTGATAAATCGTTAATTGTTCTTAGATATTCTTAATCATTCGTTATTCATTGTCCTTATCATGTCCTTACTATATGCTGAGTGAGACCTGACAATTACCTTTTTTGAAGGACTCAACAATTACCAAAAGGGCAAAACCCCATCCGGCGAATTAGACGAATTGAAATTAACCATTTGAGGGATAAACACAAAAAAAATAACACAAAATTTGCATATGTGGCAAAAAAGCAGTATCTTTGCAGCGTGAAAGGAAAAATTATCATAGGTCTCTGTGTGTTAGTGCTGCTTGCCAATAGCTGCGCAAACAGAGGTGTCGGTCCGCAGGGTGGTCCGAAAGACACCATTCCTCCTGTGCCCTTGAAGTCTGACCCCGAAATAGGCGCAGTCAATTATCACGGAAACCGCATAGAGGTGACGTTCGACGAATATATCCAGTTGGACAACATAGGCAAGAACCTGCTACTGTCTCCGCCTCAAGTGAATCCGCCGGAAGTGAAAGCCCGCGGCAAACGCTTGCTGATACAGTTCCAGGACACGCTTCGTGACAGCACGACTTATACGATTGATTTCGGCGAAGCGGTATGCGACTACCGCGAAAAAGTGCCGCTCAAAGGCTATAATTTTTATTTTGCTACGGGCCCTGAGATAGATACATTAGAGTGCCTCGGCCGTGTGTATGACGCCCGTACGCTCAATCCTCAGCCGGACATATTAGTGGGTATCCACAAGGACCGTTCGGACACGGCGGTGGTCAAACATCCGTTCCTCCGCATCTCAAAGACAGACGCGCAAGGCTATTTCCGTATCGGGAACATCCATCAGGGCGCGTACAAACTCTACGCGATAGACGATATCAGCCGTGATTACCGTCTGACGCTCGGCGAGGCGTTCGCGTTCAACGACAGTCTGATAGCCATTCCTGCGCCAAGCGATAGTGCCGTTCCGCCGTGTTTGTTCCTTTTTAAGGAACAGCAACAGAAACTGTATCTCCAGCGTACGTTGCGAGAGCAGCGGAATATGGTCAAAATCCTGTTCTCATCCGCTCCGGACAGCTTGCCGGAAATCCGTCCGTTGCATGATAGTCTGGCTTACATTACGCATTTCTCCTCCCGCGGCGATACGGTACAAATCTGGCTGACCGACAGCGCGTCGATTAAGGTGGACTCGCTGTATTTAGAGGCACGTTACCGCCGGACGGACTCCATCAACCGTTTGGAATGGTGTCTGGACACGCTACAGGCCTTCTG
>Ga0247610_10006773_pt1 | contig 11854 bp, 9 predicted proteins | sample 174DNAGHGhighgp2_FD_193483 | JGI IMG/M metagenome (GOLD analysis project Ga0247610, IMG submission 193483) | Sheep rumen microbial communities from Palmerston North, Manawatu-Wanganui, New Zealand - 1742 DNA GHGhigh gp2 | ecosystem: Host-associated > Mammals > Digestive system > Stomach > Rumen ...
GTTGGTGAAGGTGACAAGACCCTCATACTGGTTAGCATTGAGCTGCACGGCAGTGCCAGCCTCGTACATGTTCTTGCCGTCCACCACCGTGGGCTCGGGGCTGACGGTCACCATGTAGTCGCTCGTGCCGTCAACGGTCAGCTTCAGCTCGTAGGTCTCCACGGCCTTGAAGTTGGCGGTCAGCGTTTCGTTGCTGTTCACGGTGTACTTGAACTTAGCCTCGGTAGAAACCTCCTGACCGGCGGCGTTCGTCCAGTTGACGAAATCGAAGCCGAAGTTCTCGGTGGCGGTGAGTGTTACCTCGCTGCCTTCCTCGTATTCGTCCGCCTTCGGGTAGACGTTGATGCTGCCGGCTGCCTCGGGAGCTACGGCGGTAGCCAGAGTGTACTTGTTGACATCGGCAACGGCACCGTTTACCTTACCATAGATGCGGCAGTCGGCAAAACCACCGGCCTTGTTATTAGCCAGGCCCGTCGTAGCGTAGAGGTGGAAGCCTTCGCCGGAAGCGAGGGCGGCCTGCTGTGCCTCGGTGAGGTCGATGACAATCTCGTTGACAAGGTTACTGAGGACAGACTTCCACTGTCCTTCCTCTTGAGCATCATCCCAGTTGGCACGGCGTGCAGTGAAGGTGCCCAGAGCTTGTGCCTCACCATTGTCGCCCACTTTGGCGGTGACGACAACGCCATCTTGCTTGTTAGTTCCGAAGCGCTGGACGTACAGTTTAATCTGCGTCGGGGTGAAGGTCAGGCCTTTGGCGGGCTTCACGAACCAGTGGGTCTGCACATTCTCGCCTGTGAAGGTGACGAACTTCAGTCCATTGTCAGGATCCTTGCTACGCGAGCCTGTTGCCACGGTAGCGTCAGCAGGAGTATATTCGAATGACACCATGGAGACGGCTGCTTCCGGTGTGGCGGTATAGGCTGCTAAGTCAACGTTGCCATCAACCAGCATGGGCCACTCGATAGCCATGTCGGCATTATCATAACTTTGGCCGCCGCCCTGGCTCTGTACTACAGGCAGTACCACCTGGATGTAGCGGTAGTAGCTACCGTCGCCAATCACCACGTCAACCGTCTCAGCAGCACCGCCAATGGTGTAGCTGATGGTCTTGCCCTGCGTGTAGTCTTTCTGTCCGTCGATAGTGGTTGTAGTGATTTCGCTGTAGGCTTCCATCGAGATGGTGGCACCCTTGCACGAAGGAACGGTGAACTTGGTGCCGCCATTCAGCTGTGCCCAGTCGTTCCAGTTGCCGTTGGCAAACTTACCGCCGTTGTTGGTGTCGAAGTCGGCCTTCACATCAATGGTCTTGCCGTTGACGGTGGCCTGGCTCACCCAAATGCCTGTCTTGTTCTGATAGGCCACAGTGGGAGCACCGTCCTGACGCATGAAGTCGAACTTCACGGTGACAGGCTCCGTACGGTCGGCCAGCTTGACCTCGTTGGCAGTGAAGACGGGCTGCAGCTCTACATCCTTATCTGGTACGGTGTACTCAGCGCCGGGGGCTACGGTGTTGGTACCGTCGGTCCAGCCGGTCAGGGTCTTGCCCTCAACGTACATGGTGAAGTTCTTGGGCAGGGTGATGGTTTTGCCCACCTCCTGCTTGATGGCGGCGGGAACAGATGCTCCCACTGCCTCGCCGGCGGCAAAGCTGACGGTAGCGTCGCTCTTCAGGTCGGCGGGGTTGACAGCCTCAACGCTGATGAAGGGGCAGTAGCCGTTGTGCTTGACGGTCAGCGTGGTACTCGCAGTACCTTTATATATGGTGTAGCTGATGTTGCTCTCGGTATTACCATGCCAGCAGTTGGCATTGCCCACGGTCAGTGCGGTTACGTTGCCAGCGCCATCGGTGATGGTGCCGTCCTGTGCTCCAAATTGGCAGTTGCCAAGACCAATCTTTACAGGACCATTAACGGGAATGGTGAACGTGCAGTTCACCCATCCGTGCTGGGCATCGTTGAATCTGGCAGCACTGACAGTGAGGTTGGCTGTGGCATCGTCGGCTGCCGTAGCGGTGTACGTGCCGTCCTCGGCCACCTTTACACCGAAGTTCATCACGTTGGTTGCAAACACGTCGCCATTGGTAAGCTGAACGGCAAAATTGCGGAATCCGTCCTCTGCTTCAGCAGCAACTGTTCCCACACCACAGAGCATGACGAGCAAACTCAGTAGTGAGAATCGTAAAAGTTTGTAGTTCATAAATTTTTGTTTTGGTTATTAATAAGGTTTAAATAGCGTTTCTTAATTCGGCGGCAAAGTTACGAAAAAGAATTGGAGTCGCCAAATGTTTATGTGACAAAAAATGGGACGGCTGTCAGGCCGTCCCAGAGTTGATTGTAACTGTATTGGAAGGGTAAGTAGTTGTTTACTTCTTCAGCAGTTTCTTTCCGCCGACGATGACCATGCCTTTGTACTGGTCATCTACCTTCTGACCGGCCAGGTTGTAGATGGCACCGTTCTGGGTGGTATCGGCAGTGATGGTGGCAATGCCGGTGGGATCTGCCGGATTGGTGCGTATGGTCTTGGTGTTGTCGATGACCAGGTGGCAGTTATTCACCGTCAGGTATGCGGCGATGTTGTGCTTGCTTGCCAGAAGGCTGGTGCTGAACGAGTACTTCACGTAGTAGTTCTTGCCGTTGGTTGCTTCAATATTAGCGTTTGCCGATACGACCTCGTTTTGGCGCGTGATGTCCAGTTTAACCTTGGCACCATTCATAATCTTTGAGATGTAGTCGGCGGCATAGTAGTCGTGCTGCCAGTTGTCTTCTGCCAGTAACACTTCTTTATATAAGCACCGGTTCGGACCGTCCGTGGTAGCGTAGAGCACAGCGTAGAGAGCGTCCTCGAACGTATTATTGTTCATGTTGTCAATAACTACGATGAAGTTGTTCAGACGGCGGTTCATGATTTCGTCAAAATCAGTCACACCGCTGTTGTCGGTCGTGTTGTTGACAAATTCCAGGTGCAGGGCTCCTTCGGCAGGGATGGTGTAGCGCACGGAGGCTGCCTTGCCCAACTTGGTGCTGTTGTCCTCGGCACCGATGGTGCTGGTCTCGGGGAAGCGGCTCACCGTCAGCGTTGTCACGCAGGTCTTGGTATTGCCGTTACGGCCCAGGTACAGTTTCTCGGCATCTTCCTTCAGTGTGAAGTACTCCACGACGGGGTCGTCTTCAACCAGACGTCCGTTGATAAACTGGCGGGTGGTGAAGAGCACCTTGGGCTTGTCGCCATTCAGGGTAAAGATGTCGATGGCAGCCTTTTTGGTGTCGTCGCTGTTGTTGAAGCCACCGGCAATGGTGATGATGTCGCCCTTCTTGAAGCCACCCTCCACGCTAATCATGGCATAGTTGGCGTTGAGGGCATCCTCAGTCATGTAGCCGTTGGGGAACTCGATGCAGGCATAGTCGGTCTTGTTTATCTTCAGTTTAACGCCGGTAGTGGAGATGGTGCCGCTTTTCGTGAGACCGTCCATAGAGGTGGGATAGCTGAAGATGTCGTAGCTCACGGGCTTGTCGCCTTCACCGCCGGGTGTCTCGTCGCCACGGATAACCTTCAGCGAGGTGATGCAGGTGCCGGTGTTGCCTGCGCGGCCTAAGAAAATCTCCCAGGTGTCCTCCTCCAGGGTGTAGGTCTGTTCCACGGGTTCACCGGCCGATGTACGTCCGTTGATGAATTGCTCTGTTGTCCAGACGGGCTCTTCGGACGTTGGGTCTATGCGGAAGGCCACTGCTGCTTTCTTCGTGTCGTCTGCATTATTGAAGGCACCGGCAATCTTGATGACGTCTCCCTTCTTGAAGCCGCCGGCAATCATCAGGTTGATGTAATAGCCCTCGGCACCATTATCGCCGAACTTGTAAGACTTGCCAATCTTGATGCAGTCAACGGCATCTTTGTTTGTGTGAATCTTCACCGTCGAGTAGCCAACGTCTTCCGTTTCTGCCGTGCCGCTGTTGCTGTACAAGTAGATGCCATTCTTGGATGCCGGATAGTCAATCAGCGTTTGGGCGTGGATACTCATGGCTGCGATGGCCATGGTCAAAAGAGTAAATAGTTTCTTCATAATTATTAATTAGTTGTTATTAAATGTTCCCTTTTCGATGCAAAGATAACAGAATTATTTGTAACAACCAAACATTTTGCTCTTTTTTCCATTTTTTTTTGTAACTTTGCAGCGACGTTACACTACAATGATAGCAGATGAATTAACATGAATATAAGAAAAGCAAACAAAGAGGATATTAAGTGTATTATTGAGCTGTTGCATCAGGTGAACATGGTGCATCATGTGCTGCGTCCTGACCTGTTCAAACCCCACACAACCAAGTATAATGAACAGGAACTCGAATCCATGCTCGATGACAACAGCAAACCCATATTCGTGTATGACGACGGTGGAGTATTGGGCTATGCATTCTGCCAGGTTTCTGAGGTTAAGAACCACTTGTTGCTTGAAGACATGAAGACGCTGTATATCGACGATATCTGTGTAGACGAAAATGCTCGCGGCAAGCATGTCGGTAAAGCGTTATATGAATATGTACGCGAATACGCAAGATCCATAGACTGCAACAATATCACCCTGAATGTTTGGGAGGGTAACACTCCCGCATGGCATTTCTATAAGGCTATGGGTATGAAGGTGCAAAAAACTACCATGGAGATTACTTTGAAAACGAAATGAAGATATCTTGGCTTCTGGAACATCTCAATCAGATGGTCCAAGTTAGTGGAGTTCTTCTTGCAGACAATGACGATGTTGCAGTCGTTTACCTGAGACTGCTTCAAGTTTCGCCAAATGTCCATAATGTTGTAGATGTCGATGATGTTCTTCTGGCTCAGGTCATCAGACCTCTTGAAAAAGCGGAAGTCCTTCTTCATGCGTTATATCAATGCCACGGTCAAACGATAGCCCGATAATATCCTCAAAAGTGTCTGTCTTACCACACTGTATCTTTCCCAACAGCAGACCAGGCTCTTCGGTATGAGGCCCATCTCCCAACAGCTGATTCACACTGCCCTCCACGCTATCAATCTTTTCCTGTGGCATTTCGCCGTAAGGTTAATTGATTTTTAAAGTGCGCCGATCTTTTCCGAGTGCCGTAACGATTCGCCGCAGGCAAATCGTGGTACAAGCGAGAGAAAAATGGGAAATATTTGCTTGTTTCATATATTTGTTGTAAATTTGCAGCCTAATAGTGTAAAAAGGAGATTTATTATGGAAGCAGTAACTATACAGGCAAAGCCGTTCACCCCATTCCAGATTGAGATGCTGGAATTGGTGTCCAGAGTATCCTCAGAAGTGGAAATGCAAGACATTCGACGCATGCTTGGCCAGTATTTCGCCAAGCGAGCTGAGGATGCCATTGACCGTCTTTGGGATGAGGGCGTGCTCAACGACAACGTGATGGAAGAGTGGAAGTCTGAACACATGCGCACACCATACAAGCAGTAATGAACATCGTTCTTGATACCAACTGTCTGCTGATGTCGCTTTCGCGGCGTAGTGCCTACTATCCTGTCTGGCGTGATTTCGTCGATGGGAAGTACACGCTTTGTGTCACTAATGAGATTCTTGCTGAGTATGAGGAGATTCTCACTCAGAAAGTGGGACCAGAGATTGCTTCGAACGTTATAACCGCTATCCTTGACTTGCCCAACACCCAAATGGTTCAGGTGTACTATCATCTTCGTCTTATTACGGCAGACCCCGATGATGACAAGTTTGTTGACTGCGCATTTAAGGCTAATGCTCGTTATATCGTAACAGATGATCGTCATTACGATGTTCTCAAACGAACACCATTCCCATTCATCGATGTCATTGATATTGATGAGTTCGTCAAAGTCTTGAGAGGATAGTGCTTTATACATTTCTTTATTCATCATCATCTTTTTCGTCATCTTTGCTGCTGTGGAAATCGATGTAGCCGATGGCGGCACGCTCTTCTCTGGCCATACGGGGTAGTCTCAAATCGTGGTACATGCTCCAAGTATTATTGCATTTCCAACACCTTTGTTGACTCTTCGCCAAACTGGGAAACCACACGCACGGCAATCTTCTTGCCTTTTTCGTAGGGAATGGGCTCGCTCTTGAAATATATCCAAACGGTCTTCGCCCATTGATGACGGTAGCATAGTCTATGTTACCGTTCATGTCGGTGTCGTAGTAATACTTAGGTTCCTCGTGTACGGATTGTTCAGTACGGGATTTCCGTTATTGGTAGCTTGCATAAGCGTTATTCGTTTATGCGTTGCTCTCTAAAAAACAAAAGCTGACCAAACAAAAGAAAAACGTGGTCTTGTCGTCGTGCTTGATGCTTGAAACGGGGCTTGCACTATCTGCTTTACTCATTTTGTCTCGTATTTATTTGTTTATTCCGGAAAAAGTGTTAATTTTGCAAGCAAATTGCGACGTGTTATGACTCAACTTACAAACGAAGAACATAATTTACAAATGGCCGATATGAAGGGGTTTGACGAACAAATGCCGTGCATCGGTATTTTTTGGTATGACCCTAAGGACAAATCTTTCTTTGGTGTTCGTAAGAAGGAAATAACCCCGAAGATGGTTGAAGAAGCTGCCGACAATGGCCTTCCTTTTATCAACTATCCCCATCTGCATAGACAGGTGTGGACGAAAGAATACTTCAAGGCACAAGCTAAGCATGAGGACACCAAGTTTAAAGGGGACTATACACAAGTGCCCAGAGGCCGTGTCGCTTGGAACATTGACAAGTTCATTGTTCTTGTAGGCCATTGGGCCGAGCCTGTGCTTGATGAACTCACTACCCTGATTGAAGAGGAATTCTCTCTTCCATATTTCGAGTTTGTCTACGATGAGCACTGGGATCTTGGCCATGGTTGGTCTGGCGATATGTAAGTCTTGATAATGCTCTCCAGTTGGTCAATGTCTATACAGGATTTTCGTTAAAAAGGGTGCAAGGGTGACAGAACGCCGATGTACAGGGCGTTTGCACCCTTTTTAGAGGGTGGCAGGGGTGACAGAAGGGTGACAGGCGTTGGTGCGCATGGATGCTGATTCTTCACGTTTGAATTCTCTTGAGAATTGAAGGCAAACTCATTGAGTTAGTCGCACAAGCAGGCGGCATGCCTCCAAATTCTCGAGAGAATTCAACCTGTCACCCTTCTGTCACCCTTGTCACCCTCAAAAACAGGGTGCATCCCCTGTGTTTATGCAGGTTTTGTCACCCTGTCACCCTTAATCTCAAAACTCTTAGTAAGGCGCAACACCCGCATGAGGTAAGCATTTAACCTGTCAATTAAGATTAGTTCCTGACGATTTGTTTCTTACCGTTCTTAATAACCAGTCCATGGTACGATGCACCTACGCGCTGTCCCTGGAGGTTATATTCACGGTCGCTGCGTGGTGCTGAGGTCTTCACGTTGCCGATGGCTGTGGGAGTATTGCCAATGGCGGGAACGGCGGTGCCGTCCTCCTTGGTGTAGGCTGGGTAGTACTCGTTGAAAGTCTCTAAGGCCTCGCTGTTGCCGCTGAGCATGATGTCCTGCACCAGCGAGTTGGCATACACCTCAAGGTTGGTGTAGTACTTCTGCGGGTCCAGCGTGTAGGTTTTGCCATCGGTAGCGCTGTTGGGGTTCAGACCGTTGGCCGTCTCCCAGGCATCGGGCATGCCGTCCTTGTCGGTGTCGAAGCTGGCATCACGGTTGCCAGTGGGGAAGTTCGCCTCGGTGTAGCCGTTACAGTCGCTGACCCTGTCGATGAGTCCTTTCTTCTTGGTGACACTGCCCGTATAGGTGGCGGTGCCGTTGCGGGCCTCGGTTGCATAGCGTTCGTCCACCTCGTCGCGATAGAGCGAGGCACCGGCAAAGCTCAGCACCTTCTGGAAGGCTGTGGCGGCAGCGTGGGTGGTCACCTCGCCTGTGGGTGCTGCTTCGTCTAACTGTATGGGCAGAGCGTCCTTGCCGTTCACCTTGGTATAGGTGAGGTCGCTGCCGTTGTAGTGTTTCGGGTCGTAGGTGTAGTACTTACCGCCGCTGACGGGCACGTCAGAGTCGTAGCGCATCTTCTCCCATCCTACCGTATTGCCGTCGATGGCGTTGCCGTTCAGGTAGTATCGGCTGGTCATGTCCCAGTAGGTGGAATTGTCTTTGGAATTGCCGCTGTTGCAGTAGGAGACGGTTGTCAGCCGGTCGATGCTCGCAGCAGGGCCGCTCTTGTAGTAGTTGCCCACCATGTTGATTTGTCCGCCGCCGGGGCCGCCGTAGCAGCCGTTGGCGTTGTAGACAACGCAGTTGCGGAAGTCCACATTCTCTGCCTGCACAGCATTCTGCCACTTATAGGTAGAGTACAGCTTGTTGCTGGTATATCCGTTCCAGTCGTAGCGGGCACCGTTGAAGCGGGGCGAGCGGTTGGCCACGTGCAGAATCATGTTGTGGTGGAACGAGGCCAGCTTGCCGCCCCAGATGCCGCCATAGCCGTGGGCACCCTTGCCGTGTCCGGCATCGACAAGGCTCTCGCCGATGGTACACCACTGCATGGTGAAGTTATTGTTATCGTAGTAGGAAGCCACCTCGTCGATGCTCCACGAGAAGGAGCAGTGGTCGAGGATGATGCCCGTCTTGTTGCGCTGCCATGAGGCATCGGCTCCGTCGTCAACATCCTTCTCCTGTCCACGGCGGAAGCGGATGAAGCGCACGATGTTGTTGGCACCGGGGCGTACTGTGTAGTAGCGCAGGGTGATGCCTGGGTAAGGGGCTGTTTGTCCGAGGATGGTCAGGTTGTTCTTGAAGGAAATCTCGGATTTGAGGGCGATGACACCGGCAACGTCGAAGACGATGATGCGGTTGCTGCCACCGGTAACGGCAGCGCGGAACGAGCCTGTTCCCGAGTCGTTGAGGTTAGTGACGTGTACCACGGTGCCGCCGCGTCCACCGGTGACATAGCGTCCGTGACCTTCGGCTCCGGGGAAGGCGGGAGCCTGCGCCCCTGCGGGGTTAGATAATAAAGAAAAAATAAAAAATATCAAAGCCCGGCAGGCATAAGCATTATGATTGCCTCTCTCACTTGTTCTGTTCGTCATGTTTAAATAATACTTTATTCATTATTCATTATTCATCATTCATTATTATTTAGGCCGCAGGCCGCTACTGCATTCTGTTAAAGCCTTCCCAGCGCACGTTCCATGTGCCGTCCTGCGGGAATCCGGGGTTGTTGGGCGTGGTGCAGCCGTCCCATCCGGCACACATCATGGCGATGGCCGTGAGCAGGGCACCGTTGCCGGGCAGGTAGAGGCGCAGGCGGTCGGCGGTCTGGAAGTTATGGCCGTTGACGAGATAGGTGTTCTTCTGTGTGTCGATGAGCAGAGCCTTGAGAGCTGTCTCCGGCTGTCCGAGACGTGCGGCAGCCATGGCCACCATGCCATAGTCCCAGCCCCAGGTGGTCTGCCAGTTCCAGTTGTCCATCACCCAGGCGAGGGTTTTGTTGGCAGCGATACTATCGCTGCTTACGGAACTGGCGGGGAGAAGGCCGAAGGGGCCGAGCACGGCGGGGTGGTCGTTGCGGCTTTTCTCTGCGAAGGTCTCGGTGGCAAGTACGGGCTTGGCCCCGCTGCCCACGGTGTCGAAGGGGTCGAAGCTCTTCAGGCCTGTTGTCTTTCCCTTCGGCAGTCCGGCAGTATAGATGCCTTCCTTGGTCATCGGCAGGGGACTCATGTTCTTAATGATGTCGTCCCACTTGTCGTTGCGCTGCAGTCCCTGGCGCTCACGCCACAGGTTGGCCATGCCAAGGCCGTACTGCCAGTAAGCCAGTTCGAAGGGGTGGTTATAGCTGAAGTCCTTCGACATCGACTCCTGCATGGCCGTCTCGCCTTTCAGGTAGTAGGTCTTGCTCTTGGCATCGTAGCTGGTGAAGTCGGCCATGAAGGCAGCCGTCTGCTCCACCTGCTCGCCGTATTTCTTCAGGGTCTCCTGTGTGGGGTTGGCGCGGTACATCTCCTCAGCCATATATATATAATGTGGCTGTTGCCAGACGAGGAACGAGCCCGTGTTCGACGGTGCCTCGCCGGCCCAGGGGTCGGTCATCTTCATCCAGCGGGCACCCTTGAAACCCTGGCGGCGTGCTATCTGAAGGGCCACGGGGTAGGCCACCTGGTTATACCAGTCGAGCACCGTAGCCACGGTCTGCGGCCGCTTCCAGAGGGCGAAGTCCACCATGTGCCACCAGGTCATCTCCAGGTGTGGGCGGCCGAACCAGGAGTTATAGGTCAGTCCCGTCTCCTGTGGCGGCATGTTGTTGGCGCAGTTCACCTGTGTGAGGTACTGTGAGAGCACGACGCGGCGCTCCAGCTCACGGGCACGCGGGTCGGTACACTGGCTGAAGTCGGCAATGGCTCCCTGCTGCCACCAACTGTTCCATGCCCTGATGACCGCCTTCAGTTCCTGATCAAAGACCAGTGCTTTCTGCGTTGTCTTTCCCGTACCTTTTATCTCGGCCACGGCAGTCTGTTTGCTCTCGGGCGTATGCAGATACTGAGCGGTGAAGGCCAGCACGTCGGCTGTTGTGGACAGTTCGAAGTGGTGGCGGTCGCACTCCTGCAGGGTGGCGTCGCCCTGCCATTGTATCAGGAGGCAGTAGCTGGTGGCGTCGATGTCGTGCTGGATGAGGGCAGAGTGGTCGTTGCTGGCTATGATTCTTGAGCTGTGACGCTCAGGCTTCGACCAGTCGGCAGCTCCGTCGGCGTGCTTGCCGGTGGGGTAGGGGAAGCGGATGCCGACGGCGGCGCGTCCGTCCTTCAGCAGCGCGCTCTTGATGCGGTAGATGAGGCCGTCCCTGTCCTGCATGGCGGCAGTGGTCACCTCCACCTGCTGGCCGTCGGCACGGAAGGCCGACTCAATCTTGCCGTCGTAGAGCTGCAGCTCCTGGCGGATGGCTTTCAGACTGCTGAGTTCCACCTTCTTGCCGTCGGCTGTCTTCATGTCAAGACCGATGACGCCGAGGTTGAGGCGGTGCGGGTTGACGCGGAAGTACTCGGTGGCGGCCACATGGCGCTCGCCGTCGCCTTTCGATGCTTTGTACTCCACGGCGTACACCTCCTGATGGCCATGGCCGAGGTCCATCGACTTCTCGGTCTCGGCAGGCGTCAGGGCGCCGGTGTTTTCGAACTTATGCCAGCCCCAGTCGGACATGGCTGTCAGAGGCACACCTGCCTCGTAATCAAAAGGGAACGACTGCAGGCCGGTGACGTCGACCGTCGTTGCGAAGTGTCCGTTGCCCACGGTCAGCGAGGCCAGGGTGTTAGCCTCGCTGACGACGGGGTTGTTGCGGGTGACCACGGCCTGGCGGTTAATCTCGGCCGTGGTGTTGCTGGTGTCATAGCCCAGCATCTCCATCTCGAGCGATGCCCAGATGAACGGGCCGAGGCCCTTGGCATCGTTGTCGCGAATCTGCTCCGACAGGTAGTAGTCGTAGCCACCGTCGCGGCGCTTGTTCTCCTTGACACTGCCCTTGGGGTTCACCTTCTTCATGGCAGCCTCCACCTCAGGCGTGGCAGCCGGACCGAGACCTGCCACTGCGCAGCAGTTGGTCAGCGAGATGGTCTTGTCGTCGTTCACGCGGATGAAGTTGTTAATCATACCTTTATAGGCGCGTATGCCAGCATCGCGGTATTTTTCGCCCACATAGCCTTTGCGGTATGCTTTCAGCAAAGCATAAGTGAACATGGCTGAACAGGTGGATTCCAGATAGTTACCCTTGCGTGTCGGCGAGTCCATTACCTGATACCATGTACCCGTCTTCTTGTCCTGCCACTTCAAGATTGCATCGAAGTCCTTACGCAGCAGGTCGATGACCTCCGAGCGGCGGCTGTAGTCCTCAGGC
>Ga0247610_10006775_pt1 | contig 11853 bp, 10 predicted proteins | sample 174DNAGHGhighgp2_FD_193483 | JGI IMG/M metagenome (GOLD analysis project Ga0247610, IMG submission 193483) | Sheep rumen microbial communities from Palmerston North, Manawatu-Wanganui, New Zealand - 1742 DNA GHGhigh gp2 | ecosystem: Host-associated > Mammals > Digestive system > Stomach > Rumen...
TACAAGCATTGCTAATGGTAAGGTTTACATCGTTGATAAAGTTGAATCTGCAGCAGAATTGCCAGAAACAAATCCTAGCTTGATTGTTCTTAGCGGAGATCCAACAAACGCTGCTGGTGATTGGCATGCTATTCTCGATGTTCCTGGTACATTAACACTTAATGGTGAAGATGTACACGCAGAATTCTACATTCCAGAATCAAAAGCATCTGCATATCCAAAAACAACGACTTCTGCTACTACACAAATTAGCACAATTATGGCTGATGCTAGTGCTTATGTTACAGAATCTGCAGCAGTTTACAAGATGCAGTTCTTCGATTGGAGTGAAGAAGCAACACTAAATCAGGAAATCATTGAACAATCTGCATACGATAAGAAATCTGCAGTAATTGGTACACAGTTTAGAGAAATTACTGGTGCTCTTTACAATCAGCAATTGGTGTTGAAAGACGCTAATTCTGCAATTTCTGGTGATATCTTTGTCGATGTTGCTGGTATGACATTAACTGATTTGAACAACGCTGACGATCCAAGATATGAACGTTATGCTGCTATTACAAAAGCAGGTTATAGTGCATATCCAATTACTAAGATGCCATACGCTGATGCTAAACAATTAGCATACGAACAATATGGTAAAGACATTGGTGAACTTTATACTTCTGCATACAGTGTGTTCGAATCTGTCGATCCTATCACATTGACATTGACAACAAGAATTATCTACAACAACAATCCAAACGACGTTGATGATACTGAAGATGGTGTATACACATCTCCATATATCTTCAATACTTACTGGGATAATGACATCGGTGTAGCTGGTAACTCTGTTGTTAAAGCTGCTTATATTTCTCGTCATCCTGACTACGTATATCAGCCTTGGGTTTACGATGAACACAAAGATGCTGTTAAGCCGCTAGTCGCATTCCCAACTTCTGATATCGTCAACGATCCAACTGGATTGTACAAAGATGGTTACACAAAGACTATCTTGACTGTCGATGAACCGGGTAACGGTGACATTGAACGCTATGACTCTGCACAAAACAATCAGCTTGTTATTGCAGCTGTTGCACCTGGTGAATGGGGTAACGACATTGGTGTATCGATCATCACTCCTGAAGTTGCTGGTAATGATGCATTAGTCGATCAAGCTGCAGCATTCGACTGGAAGTATTTGTTCGATGATGAAGATTTGGTCAATAAAGACTGGATGGAAAATCCAACTTATGAACGAAATCCAAACAACTTGACTTGGAAGAAAGTTTATAAGATTAACGTTTACGTTAAGACTAAGTCTCAGCAAGCATCTGTTTGGGGTTCTGGTCTTGATGCACTTGTTAAGGAACCTGTCGAATCCTTCTTGGTATCTAACGATCCAACAGTTAAGGATGGCAACGGTAACTCAATGTATGCACCATACGTCATTAACGGACAGTCTAAATACATTTACGTTTCTTTGAGCTCTGTTATTGCTTCTAGAACAACAGCTGGTACTTACGCAATGCCTAAACAGACATACAGCATTTATCAGTTGACTGGTGGTAAAAACTCTACAAAGAACGAAATTAAAGAAAAGACTGCTGCACTTGAACTTTACAGAGACCGTCAGAAATGTAACTTCGATATTATCTTCAACGTTGAAGCAATCGAAACATTCCAGTCTCGTCAAAAGTATGCTGCAATGCAGAATAGAATCGCAAGTATCGCAATCGATAGAGGAATTGATATTGGTTTCATTCAGGTAACCTCTAAGGCAGCTAAGACTGGCTACAAGGCACTATCTGAAGGTAAGCTATTCTCATTCGCAAACGGTTCTTACGTAGCTGCTCAGGCTGGTTACGATAGATACTACGATCAGTACACATCTAACTGGGTATATCTACCAAAGTCTGTTGCTCTTGCAGTTGCACACGCAAGATGTTGGAGAGCAGGTACACCTTGGTTAGCTCCAGCTGGTGTAACTAACGGTTCTATCGAATATAGCAATGGTCAGTTGTTGAAGTTGTCTGACCCAGAAATCGGACAATTGTACAACGCACACATCAACTGTTCAAGAACTTGCGCAGGTTATGGTGAACTTATCTACGGTCAGAAGACTATGTTGAAGAAGACAAGCGCTCTCAACAGAATCAATGTTCGTGGCTTGGTCAACTATATTGAAAAGCACCTTGAATCGTTGTTGCAACCATTCTTGTTCCAGAACAACACTGCTACAACAAGAAGCACAATGCTTACAACTGTTGATTCATTCTTGAGTGGAATTATGGCTGCTCAGGGTATTACTGCTAAGAGTGTCGTTGTCAAACCGGATCCAAGAGATTCTCATTTGGTCTACGTCAACATTAGCATTAGACCTGCTGAAGCAATCGAATTCATTCAGGTTACAACCACAATCAACAGAGCTGAAACTTCTATTACTACAACAGACAATTTGTAATAGTAAGTTTACAAATGACGTTAAAGGCAGGACTAACAAGTCCTGCCTTTTCTTATAAATAACTATATGATACTATCCGAAATGTTTATTCATGAATACACTGACGAAGAACGTCGTGAAGTGCTTGCTGCTAAGCGAAAATTACGTGAAGACGAAAAAGAATTGCTTTTGCAAGTTCAATTGATGTCATACAACACACTTATAAAAGACATTCTTGCTAAAGTGCCAACAGCTAAATGGACAGAGTTTAAATCACAAACTACTTATAAAGGAAAAATCATATATGAAGCAGACAACGGTTTTGCAGAACTTTGGTTCAGAAATGATGGCATGGTTGTGTGTTCTGATCCTACTACTGGCAGACGCAGTAAGTGTGAAACTGATGAAAAAATCTTCAATTGGATTGCGCAGCATCCGGCACTAAGTGATGACATCGATGATACTCAGTTAACTGGTGACATGATTGATGAAATATCGAGTAAGATTCTTAAAGTATTCATTTCGAATCCAATCGAAAAGTTTAAACACCAGACTAAAGTAGTAGGACGTCAGACTATATTTTCACAAAAATCGAACGATTTCTTCGAACTTTGGTATAGACCGTCTGGTGAAATATTCTGCAAAACACCTGATGGCAAATTTTACGTATTTAACAAACTAAAACAATTTGAACGTTTCTTAAAAGCTAATGCTAAATTAAGAATCGCTGGAGAACAATAAGTATGATAGGTGAATCTAAATTTACAGATGTAGCACTAGATAGTATTACAGACTATGTGTTATCAGTTAAAGCAAAGAAAGAACAAGCAAACGTGTTTGAATGTGTGAAATACGTGGCAGAACAATTGCAATATTCGATCAATGAAGTCACACACGCGTTTGGTGACATGATTAAGAAAGAAGTAGATCGTGCAAATGCTGCAACTGACGTAATCGATGAATCGGCTGAAACATTCAGCAAATCTTTATTGACAGAAGCTGACGCAAATGTCGAAGAAACACAAGCAAAAGTAGATGCAGCAGAAAAAACACAGACTACTGAAAAAGACATCAATGCACAAGCTGCAGAAGATAAGAAAACTAATACGTCTAGACGTTATTTCGCATTTACAAACTTCAATAAAGGTCAAATATACATTTGTAGCGAAGCTAAGGATGCGGGCAATTTAGTTAATAAATCACTCGAAAACCTTTATAATTTCCTCTCGACGTGTGAAAAACCAACGTTTTCTAACGGAATTTTGGTCGCTCCGATCACTTTTGCGACCGCTAAGCAATATTATACTGCTAATAAAGGAAAAATCAAATATCTTGATTTGACTCCAGAAAAGAAGGCTGAACAGGGACAACAACAGCAGACTAAATAATGTCTATCTTTGCTAAAGAATACATGCAAGGAACGTTTGTCCCGAAGCATCCTGAAAAGTGCTTCAATTACAATGGACAAGTCCCAGACGCAAAACCCATAACTTTCCGTAGTTCATGGGAACGTCGTTTATGCAATTTCTGTGATGAGCAAGACAATATTCTTGCTTATGGCTCAGAAGTGTTAAAGATTCCTTATTATAGCAAACAAGATGGCAAGACACATAATTACATTACAGACTTTGTAATGTTTGTTAAGAGTCGTGATGGTAGCTTGAAACGCTACGTAATTGAAGTTAAACCTGAAAATCAGACTGCAAGATTAGACGAACATGGCAATGTTATCATGCCGCCTCCGCCAAAGAAACCCACGCAAAAGAGATTGGCTAACTGGCAAGAACGTTGCAAGGTAATCGAAAGAAATAATGAAAAATGGACTGCAGCAAGAGACTATTGCTATAGAAATGGTTTCATCTTCAAAGTCATAACTGAAAAAGAACTTCGGTTTGTCATTTCGTTTCGAAAAACATAAATAATTTTACCAGAAAATTATTATATTTGATTTGAGATTATTATACAAGACGATTTTATAAGAGGCTAATATGAAAATTCGTAAACGTAATCGGTTCTGAAGTTGATTTTAGCAAAAAGAACATTATTGAAGCTATTTCCAGAGCCAATGAGAAAGTAAGACTTGACGAAAGAATTAGCACAGCAGAAATCAAAGATATTGCCAAAAACATTGAAGACCAGTGCAAACAAGCTGTAGCTGCTGTTTCATCAGACGATATTCAAAACTTTGTTGAAGATGCCATTATGAAAAGTGGCAAATACAACGTAGCAAAAGAATACATTACTTTCAGATATCAAAAAGCGCTAGATAATAGAAAGAACACGATTGATGATAGAGTATTGTCATTATTGCAAGGTGATAATGAAGATATTCAGCAAGAAAACGCAAATAAGAATCCTAACATTGTAAGCACAATGCGTGATTACATGGCAGGTGAAGTTTCGAAGGACTTATCACAGCGTTACTTACTTCCAGCTGACATCTTCAAAGCTCATAAGGACGGCATCATTCATTTCCACGATATGGACTATTTTGCAATGCCTATCCACAATTGCTGCTTAATCAACCTCGATGACATGCTTCAGAACGGCACAATCATTTCTGGTACAACAATCGATAAACCACACACCTTCAAGACAGCATGTAACATTGCATCTCAGATTGTTGCTCAAGTTGCATCATCTCAATATGGTGGACAGACTATTACAGCATCACACTTGTCAAAGTTCATTCCAAGTACGAGACAGTACTTCAAGGAAAAATATCCAACACTGACAGATGCACAAATTGAAGATCTTGTAGAAAGTGATATTACAGAAGGTGTTCAGACACTTCAATATCAGATTATCACATTGCAAACTACTAATGGTCAAACACCATTCGTTTCTGTTTGCTTGTATTTGAATGAAGCTGAAACAGAAGAAGATAAAGCTGATCTTGCAAGAGTTATTGAAGAAATTTTGAAGCAAAGAATTAAAGGTGTTAAGAACGAAAACGGACAATTCTATGCGAACCCATTCCCAAAATTGTTGTACGTTCTTGAAGAAGATAATATTCATCCTGAAAGCAAGTATTTCTATTTAACAAAACTTGCTGCTGAATGCACTACAAAGCGTATGGTTCCTGACTATATCTCTGAAAAGATTATGATGGAACAGAAGAAAGACAAGAAAGGCCACGGTTATTGCTATCCTTGCATGGGCTGCCGCTCATTCCTTACTCCTTATGTCGATCCAAAGACTAAGAAAGGTAAGTATTATGGCAGATTTAACCAAGGTGTTGTCACTATCAATCTTCCAGACGTCGCATTATCAGCTAAGGGTGATATTGAAAAGTTCTGGTACATTCTTGAAGAAAGATTGGAACTTTGCCACAGAGCATTAAGACTTCGTCATGAACATTTAAGAGGTGTTAAGTCTGACGTTGCTCCAATTCTTTGGCAAAATGGTGCATTTGCAAGATTGAAGAAAGGTGAGAAGATCGATGAGCTTCTTTACAATGGCTATTCTACAATCTCACTTGGCTATGCTGGTTTGTACGAAACTGTTAAGTGCTTAATCAACAAGTCTCTTACCGATGATGAAGGTATGGAACTTGGCAAGAAGATTATGCAGAAACTTAACGATAAGTGCAAGGCATGGAAACAAGTAGAAAAGATCGACTATTCTGTGTATGGCACTCCAATCGAAAATACAACAGAAAAGTTCGCTAAGTGTTTACAACGTAGATTCGGTATCGTACCTGGCATTACTGATCGTAATTACATTACTAACAGTTACCACGTGCCTGTATTTGAAGAAATTGACGCGTTCAAAAAGATCGATATTGAAGCTGAACTTCAGCCATTGTCTCCAGGTGGTGCTATTTCATATATTGAAACACCAAACATGGAAAACAATGTTGAAGCTGTATTGTCAGTCATCCAGTACATGTATGATAAGATTATGTACTGCGAAATCAATTCAGAGTTAGACTGGTGTCATGAGTGTGGTTCTACTGGTACGATTGAAATGATTCGCGATGAAAATGGCAAGTTCATTTGGCGTTGTAGAAATTGCGGTAATACGGATTTATCAAAGATGAACGTCATCCGTCGTGTATGTGGATATTTGGGTAATGCTAATTACATGGCTCAAGGTAGAATGGGCGACATTCACGATCGAGTTAAACATCTGTAAGTTATCTTCGTGTTATAGCACAAATCCTGCATAGCAATATGCAGGATTTTTATTATATTTGAATAAATATCTTTATGAATTATCGGAAACATTAAATTCGTCGACTCCGCTGATGGCGACGGTGTTCGAGTATCATTGTTTGTGTCGGGTTGTAGAAATCATTGCAAAGGTTGCTTTTCTGAAGTAACTTGGGACTTTAATTACGGACAACTCTTTACTGCCATCGAAGAAAACGAAATCATCGAAGCTTGCAAAAAGCCATACATCTCAGGTTTGACAATTTTGGGTGGAGACCCAATGGAACAAGAGAATCAGTTGGCATTGTTAGCTTTCATCAAAAAATTCAAAGAAGAATGCCCTAACAAGACTTTGTGGATATTTACAGGTTATGTGTATGAACGAGATCTTTTGTATGGCCAACGCAAATACATTCAAGGCGTTACCAACGCAATTCTCGACTATACAGACATTCTTGTTGATGGACCTTTCATTGAAGAAAAGAAAGATTTAACTTTGAAATTCAGAGGAAGCTCTAATCAACGTTTGCTGTCTAAAGAAGACAGAGCAAAACTTTCAAAAGCACAGTAAAATTATTATACTTTAAACATGAATAATAACATTTCTCATGTAGTGATTGAAGGCTGTGATGGTGTTGGTAAGTCAACACTTCTCTTTGGTTTACAGAAAAAGTTCAACAGAATCGGTCCATCTTTTAGAGATAGGGGAGAACTATCAGACTTTGTTTATGCAAAGAAATTTGGTAGAAGTGTGGTTTCTGTGAATCAGTGTCATTTACCTTTCTTGTATGTTTTAATTACGAAATCTGAAGATGAAATTCGTAAACAACTTGAAAGACGTGCACAAATAGATCCAGTTGCGGCAAAAGATTTATCTGAAGAGTTAGATGCTATTAAAGATCAAAGATTGTTCATGGATGTGTTTCATGAATTCAAAGTCGATCATCATGCTATAATGTGTAATTTGACTGGCAAAACTATTGATGAATCGATAGATTTTGTCTACGATAAGATTAACGAATATCTTGAACATTTGCCAAAAGATTGCGCAGATTCTACAACTCACTTTATTCTTAGCAGTGCAGCTTGTAAGAAACAATGGCGTTTTTATTCAATCGACGGACAACCTTACTTTAATTCAAAGATGGCAATTCTAGACCCAGATAAACACAATGGTGTCTACGAAACTGTTACTGACAAAACATATCCAGTTTCTTTGATGTATGCAGCAGAGTTTGAATCATACGTCAAAGATCGTGTTAAAACAGACAAGAATTTGGCTATAGTTGATAATAGAGTATTTTCAGACGATCATGAAGTAATTCTTCCAGAACATACGACGAATGTCATGAATTGCATGGAAGGTTTCATGAATGTTTTTAACACATCATCTTGTGTCGAATATTACACAAGATACGGGTATCGTCATGGAGTATCTCCGATGCTATATTTGGCAGCTATGACAAATACAGTAATTTTCTTTGATCAGAGACATACACTTCAGATGGATATTTACGAACAAATTTATAAAAATCACGAAGAGCTCATTAAATATGTGACATTTATTAGTAAGGATTCATTGAAAGAAAAGAAAAAAGACGTTTTTGATAACGAAAACATTAAAAAAGCCATACTTTTTGCACAAAAACAGTGGTATTTGGTCAACAAGACAAAGTTTTTATAAATATTTAAAACTTTGATAGTATAAATAAATATTATAATTGCAATTATAAGGAGTATTTTCAATGGATAATAAGCAAAAATTACTTGCAGAACAGTACCTTTATACTGCTGCATCTCGTTTTTTCGATGAAGAACCAACAATCGTTGAAGCAAAGGCTGAAGACGCAAAATCCGTAATCACAGAAAAGACACTTTACACAAAGGATGGAACTCCAGTTAACGTTCCTGATGATGTGTATAACTCTATCTTTAAGACAACTTCACTTGGTGTAGCTGCTGGTGATGAAGGTGATGCAGACCCAGACGCACTTCAGACTGAAACCGGCGTCGATTTCGATGCTAAGGCAAATGCTGCTCAAGTTGCTGCTGCAAGCAGAGATCTTGCTAAGCAGAATGCTGCAAAGAGCTTCGGCGATCGTGCTTCTGCAGGTCAGGCAATCTATGACGCTCTTGCTGAAGAAATCAACACTGTCGTTAAGGAATTTGCTAACGAACAGATCGAAAAAGGCCGTATTACTTATGACGAAGATCTTGGCGAATGGGTCATTGGTAATGACGATCCAAAGGCAATTAAGCAGTTGCTAAGCATCCTCGAAGTTAAGGTCTATCAGGAAGTTATCAAGCCAGCTAAGGCTACTTTGAAGAAGAGTCAGCAAGATGCTCTATTGGCAACATTCCACAAGACATTCACCAACCCTGCACACGTTAAGGATGGTACACCTGCATTCAAGGGTGCTAAGTTGCTCTTGAAGAAGACTTTGAATGGCATGAAGGAAAGCACTGGTGCTACTGAAACATTCGATGTCGACACTGAAGCACTTGCAGAAGCATTCTACAAGGCATGTAACACTGTTCTTACAGAAATGTATGCAAAGCGTTACGATGTTGAACCAGAAGAAGCTTCTCAGATGTTCATCCTCAAGGATACACCTGCAGCTGAAAGCGCAGAAGACTAATCATTCTTCTTGTTTACCTTATTTTAAAACAGCAGCTCACAAAGCTGCTGTTTTTCATTGATAAATACTTTATTAAATTTTAATAAACTGAGGTGATTTTATGTTAAATTGCGACACAGTTCGCTTCGATGGTAAAAATATTGCGCTCATCTATGTAGGTGATAATAGTGGTTGTTCACACGTAAGACTTAGATATAACGCTATGTATTTCGATGGTATTGATACTGGCGTAATTCCTATTGTGATGCCAGTCTTTACATTCGATCCTAACATTTTAGCACATTGCAAATCAATCGTATTCCAACGTCCAGTTTCTCCAACTCATGTAGAAATCGTTAAACGTTACAAAGCATTACAGCCAAAATATGGCTACAAGATGGTATTTGAACTTGATGACTTGATTTTCAAAACTGGTCTCGGTCCTGCTGATAAAGAAGATGGCATTCCATCTTACAATATGAGTAGTCAGCGTATCAATCTTGATGCTATTCAGAATATATTGAAAGATGTTCTTCCTTTGATGGATTTGATTGTAGTTTCAACTGACTATTTGAAGAAAGCATTTGAAAAAGTATTTGGCGTAAACAACGTCATGACAATTAAGAACGTTGTGCCAAGATACTTGTGGAACTATCCGCGTAAAGGTGATATTACTGAAGATTTGAAAAAGCCAAGAGTAATCTATTCAGGTTCTCCAACGCATTACATCAACCCAATTCCTCCGAGAGCACCATCTCCTCAAGAACCTCAGGGCTTTCCTGGTATTGCTGGTAAACGCGGTGACTGGAATACAGCACTATGTGACTGGGTTATTAAGAATGTCAAAGAAGATAAGATTGACTTTATTTGCATGGGTGCTCTTCCATTCTTCTGGGAACCTATCAAAGACAAGATTAAATTCATTCCTTGGGCAAATTCTCAAACATTCCCAAGATTGTTCATGGAACAGATGGCAGATTTTAGCATTGCAAGTATCGTAGATAACGAATTCAATAAATGCAAATCAGCCTTGAGATTTACTGAAGCTTGTGCAACAGGTGCTGTTTTTATCGGTACTGTCTTTAGTTCTAATGACGATAGTCCTTACAGAGAAATTCATCCTGAATGTAAGTATTACGACAATTGGACAGTTGATCAAATCGACAATATGTTCTGGAAATTGTGTAAGAAAGAAAAGTTCAATGAAATCAGAAATTGGCAATATCAGCAATGTAATCAAGCTGACTTCTGGTTAGAGTCTTCTAAACACATGAATGACTGGATGAACATGCTTGACAGTAAAGACACAAGTCAGTTCATTTAACAAAACTAAAGCCGCTCATTAGAGCGGCTTTTAAATTTTAAAAATTATAGTGCATTGTTAGCTGCATCAATTAGTGTTGGACCCCAAGTTTCTTTACAAGCTTCAATACCTTTATCTGTAATGTCAAACAAACTGCCATTTCTTGAAGAAACACCTACTTCTTCTGCATAACCCAATTGAATTAAGTTATACATTAAAGCAGAAAGACCACTTACACCATTTGCAATGTATCTAACTTTATTTGTCGGAATTGGTTGATTTGGATATTCATATTTTACTGCGCGACCCTCTGTGCCAACAGAATATTTAGCAGCAGTTTGTACTGTAACAGGTCCACCAACATTATCATCACGTGTAGCAGCGTATAAGCCAAACAATAATTTAGCTAAATCTGTTGGTGTTCCACCGTGCATTAGTTTTGTTGCAAATTTCGTATGATAATCATGCACTCTATTAAAATTGATTTTTTCATTTAAAAAAGATTTTAACATATTATCTCCTTATCTATTATTTATGTCAATTTCTGTATGAATTTCATTCATTTCAGCTTCGTCAACTAATACGTCGAAATCACATTCTTCGTATTCAAAAGTACACGTAAAAGTTGCTATGTTCGACTGACCAAACTGAAGTTGTAAACTACCAAGATTTGTCAAGAAAACACGCTTGAACAACATTCTAGACACTATCTTTTCGGTGTTGTCTAAATTTTGAAGTTCTACAGTCTCAATTCTATTATAGTGCAAATAATCATCTGGGTGAATCTTATTACTCTTTCTTTCGCCAACGCGAGAACCTGAAATCCAGCATTTTGCTGCATAGTAATTTAAAAGTTTTTCGTCAACTGCAAAAGTCACATGAAATGCATTCAATTGACGATAACCAACCGGATTTGGGTGTAACTGCTTAATATGTCCAATTTGCGTGTTTAGCATTGGACCACTAATGTCAGGAATCGTAAAAGACTTAATATTGTTTTCAAAAACTGCCATATCTAACTTTTTACCAGTAAGATTGGGCCAAGTGTTGAAAATCAACTTATATTGGTTGTCATTATAATTGTTAATTATATTCGTTACATGAGACATAACACATTTTCGTCCTATAAATATATTTATGGAAGGCTTAGGCACAGGAACATCATTAGAAACATTACTGCAAGAATCGCAACAGCACACGGTGTTGCTGTCTGATCTTCGCGAAAATTCAGAAGTTAGAAGAAAAACTGATGAAAAAACACTTACTCAGTTACAGAAATTACAACAAGCTGCTTCACAAACTTTAGAAGTTGCTAAAGCCCACAAACAACAAAGTAAAGAGTCATCAACTACA